>Ga0351840_1017_pt1 | contig 32104 bp, 25 predicted proteins | sample BONcelHFGM3001E5_FD_206883 | JGI IMG/M metagenome (GOLD analysis project Ga0351840, IMG submission 206883) | Enriched cells from coal bed in the Powder River Basin, Montana, United States - BONCAT cells FGM rep1 HSBNCT.FGM.300.1.E5 ... | reverse complement strand
AAGAGCAGATCAACCACCTCGCAGCAGGCCGTCGAGGTATGAAATGAACGTCAGTATTTCGCAGTTACTACGGAGAATTAATGCTCGTCCCTTGTGAGCGGGATTAAAGCGCAGCCTTGTTCATCAGCAAGAGTTCTTATGTCAGTGATTGATGCCCAATGTGTATTTTTGCCGGGAGTGTGTTAAAAACAACACGTAAGCCCGGTCTTCGGTATTAAATAATGCCAAATTGTGATGGCTGGTACAATGTCCGTGGTAAAAAATAACACACTTCGAGCGAGCCGCCGATCGTTGTATCAGAAGTTCTCTCTGTTCGTATATTTTAAATTATTTCCAGCAGAAGCAGAAATTGCGTTTTGGGATTCCGATATTCCGAGGCGCTGTTTTACCCTGACCGAACGGAGAGAATCCTGTCTCTTTTGCGGCGCATTTTGAATATGGCACCTTAGTTGCTAGCAAGATTATGTAAGCGAGGCGAGTTTCGCTTGTCGGGAAATAAATCTTGACAAGGATAATCAGCCGATGCTAGCTTCGCGACGTGTATTTTGCGGCCGGGATTTTTCCGTCTGCAGGATGCATGAGGCAGAGATTAGGGGTGCCTTTTTCCGGAAATGCCCGTTTCAGGGGGGAGGCGAAAACTTTTTGACTCTATTAATTTTTTAGGAGGAAAAAATGAAGAGATTTTGGTTAGTTTTGCTGTCACTGGGGCTGATCGTAGCCTTCAGCACGTCAGCGATGGCCGTTGATGTAAAATTCAGCGGCGAGTATTATGCGGCAGGCATGTACCTGGATAAAATTTCCTTCCAGAAGCATGATGTTGGACAGAGTACGGCATTTTATTTTCAGAGACTGCGGGTTCGCACCGATTTCATTGTCTCCCCTGGTCTGAGCCTGGTGACGCGTTTTGACGCCATGGAAAGAGCCTGGGGTGCGTCACGGACGGCACCCGGAACGGGATTGGACACGCAATCACAGGGAACTGTGGCTGAAAATGAAAACATCGCCTTTGACATGGCGTATGTTTCGTACGTATCTCCGATCGGTGTATTCGGCGTGGGCTATCAGGGGGAATCAACGTGGGGCACCGTTTTCGGAAACAGCAACACCAGCGTGGGTAAGATCACCTATACACTGCCGGTCAGCAACTTTTTGTTTCTCGTTCAGTTAGTAAAGCATGCGGAATTGAGCAAAACGGCTAAACTTCCATCTCCTTATACGGATGCGGATTACAATGCTTTTTACTTGATGGCTATCTACAAACTCAAGTATGGTGCTATCGGTATTGCTAATTTTGCGCTCTTTAACCACACGAACAGAACTGGATCTCCTCTATTTAGTGGAGTGAATGCGTACAAGACAGAGATCCCCCTGTATTTTGTACCGTATGCTCAACTTAAGTTTGGTCCCGTTGCTGTGCAGGCCGAATTGGCATATCAGAACGGCAAGCGGCGTGCGGACGGGCCTGTTACTCCTGGTGTGAATGATGATGCTGACATATCCACTTTAGCCGGCTGGCTGGATGTGGTAGCCGATTTCGGCATCGCCTACGTGGGAGGCACCTTTGCTTATGTGTCCGCCGATGACCCGAGCACAACAGATAAAATTGAAGGCGGCTTCTACACCGGCGGAAGCGACTTCAATCCCTGCCTGATTCTGTGGAATTACGACCGCGCTTACTGGGCGGGAAATATCAACGGTCACGATAGTACTTCGAACGGAATAACCTTTAACAATGGCTTCCTGTATCAGATCCGGGCGGGCGTAAGGCCGGTCGACAAACTGGATATCATGGCTTCGGTTACGTATGCCCGTGCCGAAAGGACGGCCAATAGTAATCCCTTTTCAGTTCCTCCTGGAACAGGCCAGTGGCAGGGCAGAGACTATGGCTACGAAGTGGATCTGACCGCAACATACAAGATCACCAACAACCTGTCCTATATGCTGGGCGGCGGCTATGTCTTTACCGGCGACTTTTATAAGGGCATCAACGCGTTGGGCACCAACGAAGTTCAGAACGACTTCTTGGTTATCAACAAGCTGACTCTGACTTTCTAGGCCGTTATCCCCTGAAGGGGCGAGTGTAGATTGTTAGTCGGTTAGGATTACAAAGAGGCCCGGCGGGGAAACCTGCCGGGCTTTTTTTGTCTCGATTCCTTTTGACGAATCCAATCCTGATGTGATAGGGAAGGTATCAGTTTTCGGCGCCGTGGCGCCGTTCTATTTCTCACTAATGTTATGGATGAAGGAGAAGTCATGAAGTGGTGGACAATCTATTGTTTGCTGGGGCTCAGCCTGATCCTCAGCACGTCGGCCCGGGCTGCGGAATTGAAAATCGGCGGCGAATTTTTCGCAGGTGGTCTGTATCTGGACAGGACAACGCTCAAAAAAGACACGGCTTCGGATGGACCCAGCACGGCTTTTTATTTTCAGCGTCTGCGCCTGAACTCGACCTTTATTGTTCATCCGGGATTGATGCTGATCACGCGGGCGGACATCATGAAAAGAGCGTGGGGGGCTGCCCGTTTTGTTCCCGGCGCCGCTCTTGATACGGGATCCGCCGGCACCCGGGCCGAAAATGAAAACATTGCTTTTGATTGGGCTTACGTTCAATACATGTCGCCTGTAGGCATTTTCCGTGTCGGGTATATGAATGACAATGTATGGGGGACCGTTTTTGCGGACGGCGCCGGTCCCAAGGGGAAGGTGGCCTGGAGTTACGCGCAGGAACCCTGGTTTGTGACGGTGCAGATCGTTAAAATGGGTGAAAACAGCCGCCTGGCGCAAAACCCCGCTGTTACGGCCTCTGATGTCGATAATGACAAGTATTGTGCGGCAGTCAGATATTCCTGGAAGGGCGGCGAAACAGGCGTTCTGGGCGGGGTGGGACGTGATGCGACAAACAGACCGGCCGGAAATTATACGGCTCAATTTTATACTTTGATCCCCTATGCCGTCGTGAATTTAGGGCCCGTAAAGATTCAGGCGGAAGCGGATTATTTTTGGGGAAAATGGAGGCAATATGAAACGGACCAAGTCGATTTAAAATTAGACAGCTTGTCGGCCTGGATCGATGTCGCAGTTGACTTCGGTAAATTCTATGCGGCTGGCAGCATCGCTTATGTTTCCGGCGACGACCCCGGAACGGCGGACAAAATAGAGGCCAATAGCCTGCTCATCAACGGCGGCCGCGACTGGACCCCCTGCTTGATTCTTTTCAATAGTGATTTGACTTACTGGGCGGGTAATCAGCTCGGCCATAATGCCGTTATGACACCGCTTAATCCTTCCGGATATAATGGCGGCCCCATGACGAATGCCTGGTTTTTCCAGGTCAGAGGCGGCGTGCGGCCGGTCGATAAATTGAATATTATGGCGTCTGTTTCTTACGCCACCGCCGACAAGAAGCCCTGGGCCGACCCGAAAGACCCCGGCACGGCTTATCTCTATAACGATTACGGGTACGAAATCGATTTAACGGGAACTTACAAAATCACGAATAACCTTTCGTATATGCTGGGCGCAGGTTATCTTTTTACCGGCAAGTATTTCAAAGGCGCATCGGAGGGCAATGCCGTCCATGGCGATTACATGCTTATTAATAAACTGACGCTCGTTTTCTAGGTACAAGGTACAAGGTTCAAGGTTCAAGGTTCAAGGAAAAAATAAAGCCCGGCGGGTTGCACCCGTCCGGGCTTTATCATCTTCATGTCCCTTTATCTTGTCCCTTGTCCCTTGGTCCTTGAACCTTCTTAGTATATTTTCACCTTGTATTTTTTCTTGAGGCGCTCCAGTTCCTCGTAAAAGATTTTTTCCCGGTTCTGATTGTCGAGCTGCGTTACCAACTCTTCCTTTACATCCTTGAATTCCATTTGACGGGCGGGAATGAGATCATTGACTTTAACAATATGGAAGCCGAACGGCGTGCGAAACGGGCGGCCCAGTTCGTCTTTTTTCATGGCGAGTACCGGTTGGGAAAATTCGGGCGGCATTTGAGCGGCATTAAAAGTTCCCAGATCTCCGCCTTTGCCCTTGCTTTCGGCATCATCCGAGTATTTTTCAGCGAGCTTGCCGAATTCAGCGCCCGCCGCCAGTTCGTCATAAACCACTTTCGCCCTGGTCTCGGCCGCCGTCACGTCTTCAGGCTTCGCATCGGGTTTTACGGCAATGAGAATATGCTGCGCCCGAATTGAAGCCGGGGTCAGATAGTTATTTTTATTCGCAGTGAAAAATGCTTCAGCTTCCTGGTCCGTGGGTTTCTTCACATTTTTGAAGATGTCATTGATATATTCCTGCACCAGAATGGAATTTACCGCGTCATCGATGCGCAGGGCGACGCTTTTTCTTTTATCAAGTTTTTGCGCTTTAGCCTCCGTTCCGGCAACCTGAATCTGAACGAGGCTCTCCAGATATTGCTGTCTCTGCGCGGGGTCCTTCAGCTTTTCCTGCAGATCCGGAGGATACAGGCTGATGCGCGCCTCCACATCCTGTTTGGTGATGACTTTCTTTCCTAAGCGGGCAACGATGTCTCCGGACTGCGGTTTAGCGGCGATGCCGTAAGAAGCCGTTAATGCCACGAGACCCGCAACCGCAATGGCGAGCACACTTCCGGTAAATCCGGTTGACGATATTTTTTGGAACATAACATTCTCCTTTATTTTTTTGATTTATTGAGATCGATACTTCGGGGGTATCGGCATCCGTCCAGCTCATCTAACACAATCGGATACGGAATTGAACTGAATTCGATACAAAGGGAATTCAACCTGATTCTGAGCGAACCGGGCCCCCGCATGTCACCCCGGATGCCTGATGACGGTCGCATCCACAGCGACGGGCTTTCCGCAGGCGACCACCAGCGGATTGATATCGATCTGCTCGATCTCCGGAGAGGCAGCGGCGAGATTTCCCAGATTCACCAGGATGGCGGCCATCAATTCCATATCCAGCGGTTTTCTGCCGCGATATCCCTGCAAAAGTTTTTTACCCGAAATGCGCTGGATCAGCTCCCTGGCGGTGGGCCCCGAGAGCGGTGCAGGAGCGAAGACAACATCTTTCTGCAGTTCGGAAAAGATGCCGCCCAGGCCAAACATCACGCAGGTACCGAACTGCCGGTCCCGCAGGATGCCGACAATTAATTCGTATTCGACGGGCAGCTGCCGCTGCAGCAGAATTTCCCCCCGGCCTTTCAATCGCCTGCCGAGATCGGCATACGTCTTCCGGAGGACTGCCGCCGATGTGATGCCGAGGCAGACCAGACCTGATTCCGTTTTGTGGACCTGTCCGGGGATGAGTCCCTTGAGGACGACGGGAAATCCTGTTTTACGTGCGGCGCTTTGCGCTGCGGTGGCTGATTCCACGATCATTTCTTCCACCACCGGTATGCCATAGGTTTTGAGCAGCCGTTTGCTTGCGAATTCATCCCAGATGCGTTCGGGGCAGGCGGACAAAATAGCGGCGGCTTTCGGCAGTAGTTTGGGCGCTCGGCGGTGAATCAGGGTTGCTGTTTTTTTGCGGGGCGCGTAACGGGACGCGCACGCCAGGCATTCGACCGCGCGGAACAGTTCTCCGTGGACCGGAATGGAAGCATCCTGCGCCTCGCGTTTGAAGGTTCTGAGCGCGTCGCGCCGGCCGATCACCCAGAGGATCAAAACCTTTTTTTCGCGGTCCGCGGCCTCCCGGAAGCGCTTCAACCGGTCGTAGTTGGGGTAGAGGCCGACAAAGAAATGCAGGAAGATGACGTCCACTTTCGGGTCTTTGACCACGGCATTGAATGCACTGTCATAAGCGGCCATAGGGCCTTTGAGCGCGAAGGCCGGGAACATGTCCACCGGATTGGACGCCGGGAGCCAGTCCGGGAAAACACAAGCGAGCTCCTGTTTTGTGGAAGGAGAAAGCTCCGCGACGCGCAGCCCCTGCTGTTCAAGCAAATCGCAGGACAGAATGCCGGCGCCGCCGCTGAAGGTCATAATGGCCGTGCGGCAGTTGGCAGGAGTCTGCCTGATCATGGCGAGCGCCCGGGCGACCTCCATCATCTGCTGAAAATCCCGTGCAATGGTTACGCCCGCCAGTGACATCAGGGAGTCCTGCAGACGGGCGTTGCCGGCCAGACTGGAAGTATGCGACAGCGCGGCTTTTGCTCCCGCTGCGCTTTTCCCGCCCTTGAGCAGGACAATCGGTTTTGCGGCATGCTCGGCCAGTTCCAGAAACCGCCGTCCGCGCACAATGGATTCGAGGTACAGGGCGACGGCGTCCGTTTCATCGTCGCGAAGAAGATATTCCAGAACATCGCATTCATCGATGTCCATTTTGTTTCCGATGGAACAGGCTTTCGCGATCCCCACGGCACGCTCGCTCATCAGGTCGACCAGGAATCCTGCGGACAGCATGCCGCTTTGCACGACCATGGAAATGCGGCCCTCGACCAGTCCGTCCTGGTAAATATTGGGGTGCATGAAAGTAAAAAAGAATTTTTTCGGGACATCGACCATTCCCATGCAGTTGGGTCCCCAGACGCGGATGCCGGCTTCACGCGCAATCGCGAGACAGCGCTCCTGAAGCAGACGGCCCTCTTCGCCGGTTTCGGCAAAACCGGCGCTTTCGATGATGACGCACCGGATCCCCTTTAGTCCGCAGGATGCGAGCGCCACAGGCACGGCCGGGGCGGGAACGATGATGATCGCAAGATCGACGGAATCGGGGATAGCCGTAACCGTCGGATAGCAGGGCAGGGTCATGATGTCCGGGTAATTGGGGTTCACGGGGTAAATGCGGCCCGTGAAGCCGTAGCGCAGGTTGGTGATGATCTGAAAGCCCAGGTTGCCTTCGCGCGGGCTTGCGCCGATGACGGCAACGGACTGGGGTGCAAAGAAGTTTTTCATGCAGGTGTTCTCCCAAAACGATATTGTCTTTAAATCAATGCATTTTTTGTTACCACATTGAAGGAATCTGTCAAAGTGTTTATCGCAAATTCTAGTGAAGTGCGTCTAACGCTTCTTTTACAAAAGTGTTGTATTGCAAACCAGCTTAGAACAAGGGGTTGCAACCCCTTGTTCTTCATAAATCTGCTAAAAAGGATTTCTGACGTACTACACTAGAGTCAGAATGTCGCAGCCGGTATGGTGTCGGGCAGCCGGAGATGATTGCAGCGCCCGGAAACGTCATAATCGGAAAAAATATCTCCGGCGGGACGCTCTCCTCGGCGAGCATTTGACCGCAAGGGTGCTTGAGGTATCATTAAATTTGATCTTTTAGATATAATATTGTAAACAATTCGCTATGAAAGAGAAAAGTTTTTCATCCAGTGCTTATGCCGGAATGGCCCTGATTGCCGATCCGATTCACTCGTATGCCTTCTTTACCGTACCGCGGGAAGATGACCCTGCGGAAAAAACGGAAAAGGACATTATCGATTCTCCCTGGATGCAGCGTTTGCGCCGCATTTATCAGCTGCAAAGCGCGAGGTGGGTTTATCCGGCGGCCGAACATACCCGTTTTCAGCATTCGCTGGGAACGATGCATGTTGCCGGAGAGTTTGCCCGTCACCTGTATCCCAGCCTCAAGAATATTTGTCCGGACACACCGTCGCTAAGTTATGTCGAAGAACTGCTGCGGCTGGCGGGACTCCTCCATGACGTCGGTCATGGTCCCTTCGGCCATTTTTTTGATGAACATTATCTGGCGGACTGGGGGATGACCCATGAGGACGTCGGTCGGCTGATCATTGTCAAAAAGATAGGCGCTTTGATTTCTCGCATTGACCGCGGTCCGTCCGGGGCTTTTGCCCGCGGGGAGCATTTGGATCCCCGGCAGGTGGCTTATCTCATCAAACAACCCACCGGTCGCGAGGAGACGAAACCGCCGCGCTGGCTTCAGTGGCTCCGTCAATTGTTTTCGGGCATCTACACGGTCGACAATCTCGACTATGTCCAGCGCGATGCTTATATGACGGGTTTTTCTCTGGATATGGTCGATATGCCGCGCCTGCGCTACTACACATTTTTTACAAAAGACGGCCTGGCCCTGCACCAGTCGGGCATTTCGGCGCTCAGGCGTTTTCTTAACGCCCGGCTCAATTTATACAGCAACGTTTATTTCCACCGCACGACGCGCGCGCTGGATCTGCATTTGCAGGAAATATTCTCCGACACCCTGCGGGTTATTTATCCGGTAAGTCCGGTTAAGAATCTCGACCTTTACCTCCAATGCGACGAGTGGTCACTCTTCAGTCACGTGCGGAGTTGGCTTTCGGTAAAGGACGGCCGGAAGCGCAAACTGGCCCTCGAGTGGCAAAAAATTCACGCGCGGGAACTGAAATGGAAAATGGCTTTTGCCGCCGAAATCTCCATCGACCAGATCCAACGCGGTACGGTATTTGCCGGCGCCGGGAATTATGAAACGAAAATCAGGGAGCATCTGCCCGCCAGACTGCGGCGTCTGGCATTCCGTGTCGATGTGGCTACGCAGGACCCCCGTCCCCTGAACCCGATCGCGGAGCCCGGAAAACAGATCAACATCTTTAATCCGGTAACCGGACAAACGTCCCCCGAACCCTTAAACGAAATTTATCGTTTTATTCCGGCACGGGTCCGGCACTTCCGCGTGTTTGCTCTCAATCATGATCATGACGAAGAGCTTGCGAAGGCTGCGGAAGAGGCGCTGGGCAACATCGAAAAATCCATTCCGACGAACGTGTGAATATGACTGACCCATCCGAAACGACAGATTTGACGTTGTTTATCCGGACGTCCGGAGAAGAAATTGCGCCCTGGAACCGCCAGCGCATTGTAGATGCGCTCCTGCGCGAAGCGGACATTGATTATCTGCTCGCGGCGGAAATATCCAGGGATGTGGAAAAACAAATTGTCGCCTCCGGCATCGGCCTTTTGACGACGTCACTCGTGCGGGAACTGGTGAATGCCCAGCTCATCGAACGGGGGCTGGAAAAAGAAAGGCGCCTTCACGGCCGCCTGGGATTTCCCCTTTACGACGTGCGCGAACTTATCCTGCACCCCAACAAGGAAAACGCCAACACGCCCCATTCTCCGGAAGGAACGAATCTGCTGTTTGCGGAAGGCATTAAAAGAGAATTTTCACTCTACGACGTTTTCTCGATGGACGTGGGCGAAGCGCACAAGACGGGCGATCTGCATATTCACGGCTTGGGCTACATTGATCGCCCTTACAGCTGCTGCCAGTCGCTCGAATATCTGAAGCTTTTCGGATTAAAGCTGCCGCATGCGATTAATTCCGCCAAACCCGCCAAGCACGCGGAAGTTCTCCTCGCGCACATGGTGCGTTTCAGCGCCATCCTGCAGGGGCATTTTACCGGCACGGTCAGCTGGGATGCCCTCAATATTTCCTTCGCCCCGTATCTGGCCGGTAAAACGGACAAGGAAGTCCGCCAGTTTGCTCAGATGCTGGTTTATGAGTTTTCTCAGCTTTCGGCCACCCGCGGCGGTCAGGCGCTCTATACCGATATTCACCTCTACTATGACATGCCCGAAATCTGGGCGGACCTGCCGGCTGTAGGACCTGCCGGCACATCCTCCGGAAAAACGTATCGGGAATACGTACCCGAGGCGCAGCGTTTCACCCGTGCGATCTTCGAAGTCTTTAAAAAAGGCGATGCGGCCGGCAAACCGTTTATTCTGCCCCGGCCGCTCCTGCACGTGAACGATGCCTTCTGGAAGGAGCCCGGTGCGGATGATTTACTTCGTCTGGCCTGTGAGGTTGCCGGCTGCCAGGGTAATACCTGCTTTGTCTTCGATCGGGGAACCGACGCAGCGGCTTGGGGATGCTTCAACCCTTCCTTTCTGCGTGACGCTTCCGCAAAAGACGAACTTGCCAAACCCTGGTTGCTGCGCAGCGCGGCAGTGCAAAGCGTGACGCTGAATTTGCCCCGGCAGGGATATAAAGCTGCAGGTAACGAAGAGGCGCTCCTCGCCTGTTTAAAAGACCTGATGGCGACGGCGGTCAAAGCCCATATCCAGAAGAAAGACTTTCTGGAAAAACTTCTGTCTTACGCGGAGCAGGGACCGCTGGCCGTATTGGCGATGAACACCGATGGTCATCCGTTTTTGAGAATGAACCGCGCCTATTACATCATCGGTCTCGTGGGTCTTGCAGAGCTCGCGCAGATCTTTTTGGGCAGTGAATTGCACGAGTCCGCCTGCGCCATGGATTTTGGCCTCAAGGTGGTTGATTTTCTGGAGCGGGAAGCCGAACGCTTAAGCTCTGAACTCGGAATGAAATTCGTTCTGGAACAGTCGCCGGCGGAGACGACGGCTTATCGCTTCGCGAGGCTGGATCTGAAGTATTACTCGCCGATTGCGGGACGTTTTGTCCAGGGGGATATCGCCCTGGGGTCGATCTACTATACGAATTCAACGCATCTCAATGCGGCGGCGGCTATTTCACCCGCCGAGAGAGTTCTTGAGGAGGGCAGATTCCATCGCTTCCTGGCGGGGGACGTTATCACTCACCTGCAACTGGGCGCCGCCAATCCCGGCGCTCATGCGCTTGTCCGCTTTGTGCGCTATACATTTGAACGAACGGCCAATCGCCGGATCGACTTTACACCGGAGTTCACGTCCTGCCTGGCCTGTGGAAAAACAGCCCGCGGAATTAATGACCGGTGCATCTATTGTCATTCGTCCGATGTGGAAGGCATCGCGCAGCTCACAAAATACTACAGCAAGATTTCCGGCTGGAATAAAGGAAAGCTCGCGGAACTTCGCCGAAGAAGAATCAACAACTGTTTTTAGGGCAGCAGTATTGAGAAGATTAATTTAAAGGAGGTTGACATGCTTCGTTACCGATCGGCAATCATCTGCCTCGCGCTTTTGAGCCTTCTGTTTCTCGGCTCAAATGCCTGCGCACAGAAAGTTATGAGTGTTCAGGTGAAGGAGGGCGAACTGCGGGCAACGCCGTCATATCTGGGCAAAATTGTTGCCCGGGTATCATACGGCGACCGGGTGACGGTGCTTGCGGAAAAGAGCGGCTGGAAAAAAGTATCGACCGCCGGCACAAGAGCTCAGGGATGGATACACAGCACAGCCCTGACCAGCTCGAAGATTGCGCTCAAGGCCGGGCAGGCAAACGTCGGGTCGTCCGTTTCACGCGACGAAATTGCGCTCGCGGGAAAAGGATTCAGCGAAGAGGTCGAAGCCCAGTACCGTAAGAGCCATCAGAACCTCGACTATGCCTGGATCAATAAGATGGAAGCTATGAAAGTGTCTCCCGAGCAGATGGAGGACTTTATCGCCAAGGGCTATCTGACGCCCGCTGCGGAAGGAGGCCGGCCATGAACAGATTCTTTTGCCGGGCGATGGTTTTCTCAATGGTCATGATTTCATTGATCGGCTGCGCCGCTGTGGAAACGGCGACAACGGTAGCTACGACGGTGGGTGAGGCCGCCGGCACGATCAGCAAGGAACAGGGGCAATCCATCCGCAAGAGCACGGCGGCGGTTTCGAAAAGCCTGGAAGATTTTACGCCCCAGCAAGAATACTATATCGGTCGGACTGTCGGCGCGGTGGTGCTCGCCAAATATCCGGCCGCCTCCGATGCCAGGGCCAACGCCTACCTTAATGTGCTGGGTCAAACGCTGGCGAAAGTATCGGATATGCCGGAGCTGTTCGCCGGATATCACTTTCTCGTTCTGGATTCCGATGATATCAATGCTTTTGCCACACCCGGCGGCCATGTCTTTATCACCCGCGGACTGATTCGCTGTTGCCGCACGGAAGACGCTCTGGCGGCCGTTCTTGCGCACGAGATCGGCCACATTCAGCTGCGGCACGGCATGAAGGCGATCGAAAAAGCGCGCATGACGGAAGCGCTGTCCGTTTTAGCTCAGGAGAGCGCAAAATCATTGGGATCGCGGGAAGTGGCACAACTGACTCAGGCGTTCGGGGGGGTGATATCCGACATTACCAGCACGATGATCAATAATGGCTATTCCCGTTCGTATGAATACCAGGCTGACGCGGCGTCGGCAGCCATCCTGAAGCGGCTGGGATACAATCCCGGCGCACTCATCGACATGCTGAACGTCATGGCCAAACAGATGAAACCGGGCGGCAGCGATTTTGCAAAAACGCACCCCTCGCCGCAAAACCGGCTGGCCGAGCTCCGGGGTAAAGGAGTATCACAGGTTGGAGTCGAGCCGCCGGCTATCCGTGGAGCGAGATTTAACAAAGCCGTAGGTCACTTGCTGTAGCGCGCGCTTTTGGCCGGGTGAAAGACATGGATTTCAAAAAAATATTCCGGGGTCGCAAGGCGAAATTGCTGCAGGGCCTGATGGCCGGCTTCTTCGGTATTTTTGTCTCGTCCATTTTATTCTGGCCTGGTTTCCTGGAACGCTGGGAGGCGAAAACCTGGGATTGGCGGGTCAATCTCCTGGCCAAGCCGTCTGCCGAGACGCCAAAAATCCGCCTGATCCTTCTGGACCAGAACAGCCTGGACTGGGCGAGGACGGAAAACGGACTGTCCTGGCCCTGGCCGCGAGAAGTGTACACGCCGATTATTCAGTTCTGCAGACGCGCCGGCGCCAGGTCGCTTGCCTTTGACGTGCTTTTTACGGAGCCTTCGAAATATGGCGTAGCGGACGATCAGGCTCTTGCCTCCGAAATCCGCCGGTTCCCGTATTTTATCGGCGCCGTTTTTCTCAGTCAAAAGGAGGGAAGCGAAAAGCAGTGGCCGTCCTTTGCGCCTGTGCCGGCATGGACTATCAACGGACTGCAACCATGGCTTGCCGATTCGGGGCATGATGTTTTTCCCCGGGCTTCCTTTCCCACAGCGGAAATTGCCGCCGCTTCGCGCGTTTTAGCCAATGTCCATCTGAATCCCGATGCGGACAGCGTCTATCGCCGGACGGCGCTTTTTGAAGTGTTTGACGGCAAAGTCCTGCCGTCGCTGGCGCTCGCCAGCTACCTGGCCGCGGCGCCGGCTGCGCCTTTAAGAATTATTCCGGAACGCTTCTTGGCGGGGGATCGAGCCGTCCCGATCGATGTCGCAGGCCGCGCCATTCTCAATTTCCGGGGTCCGTCGGGGACGCACCAGGCCTATAGCGCGGCGTCAATCATTCAAAGTGAACTCCGCCTCCAAAGCGGAGAAGCGCCCTCCGTTTCCGTAAATGATTTCAAGAATGCTTACGTGTTCTTCGGGTTTTCCGCGCCGGGTCTTTATGACCTCAGGCCCACACCCGTGTCCGGCGTTTATCCCGGAGTGGAGATTTCCGCCACGATGCTCGATAACCTGCTGGCCGATGACTTTATCCGGCCCGTTTCCCGGATTCCTGCTATCCTGATTGCGCTCGTCATTGTTCTTCTTGCCGGCATGGCAACGTCCCGGGCGTCGGGTATTTTCAAAAGCGTTCTGGTTTATGTACTTTTCATTTGCGCGCCGCTTGTCCTTTCTCTGGTGGCATACCGGTGGGGCTTCTGGCTGCCGCTGGTGATGCAGGAGGTGGGGGTGGTGGTGACGCTTTTCACTTCGGGCCTTATTTATTACACGACCGAGGGGCGCCAAAAGGTGTTTATTAAAAGTGCGTTCAAACAGTATTTGAGTCCGGACGTGATTGAACAGATCATCGCCCATCCCGACCGTCTGAAGCTGGGCGGTGAAAGAAAGATGCTCTCGATCTTTTTTTCCGACCTGGAGGGCTTTACGGGGATCTCCGAAGGCCTGGACCCCGAGGCGCTTACCCATTTGCTCAATGTGTATCTGACCGCCATGACCGACATCATTCATGAGGAGGGCGGTACCGTCGACAAGTACGAAGGAGATGCGATCATCGCTTTCTGGAATGCGCCGATTGAGCAGCCGGATCACGCAGCGCGCTGTGTGAGAGCCATGCTGCGATGCCAGGCGAAACTGGCCGATATGCGTCCGTCACTGAGAGAGAAGTTGGGGAAGGATTTGAAAATGCGTATCGGCGTGAATACGGGTTTCGCCGTTGTCGGCAATATGGGGTCTCATTCCCGGTTCGACTACACGATGATCGGAGATGCGGTCAACCTGGCGGCGCGGCTGGAAGGCATCAACAAGCAGTTCGGCACGTACAGCCTCATTTCACAATCCACGATGGAACAAATGGGGGGCGCATTTCCTGTGCGGGAAGTTTCCCGGGTTGCCGTTGTGGGACGGCGCGAACCGGTTGTCGTTTATGAGCCTATGCTTCCTCGCAACATCGATGAATCCAGGCAGAGGATAATGAAAGACTTTGCTGCAGCTCTTGAATTATTCTACGCGGGTGATTTTCTTCGGGCGAAAGCTGATTTTTCCATACTTGCGGACGACGATCCCGTGGCCCGCGCCTATGTGGCAAAGTGCGACGATCTCATCGCCCACCCGCCTGAGAACTGGCAGGGGGTGTGGGTAATTACGACAAAGTAGGTTCAAGGAAAAAGGTACAAGGTTCAAGATTTAAAAAAAAGAGAAGCCCGGGCAGGTGACATCCTCCGGGCTTTCCTTGAACCTTGAACCTTGCACCTTGCACCTTTACCCTTTATCCTTCTTCCCGATGTGCAACCAGGTGATGCCGAAGGTCAGCGGGTATTTTTCCACATGGATCATGCCGGAGGCTTCCATGATCTTCGCGAATTCGTCAGGGGAGGGGAAGTTCATGATGGAATCGGCCAGGTAATAGTACGCGGCGGGATTCTTGGAAAGGAGCCTGGCAAATGCAGGCAGCAGAAAATTCAAATAGACATAGTAAATCAGCTTAAAGAAACGATTCCGGACAAATGTCATTTCCAGTACCATCACCTGTCCGCCGGGGACCGTCACGCGCAGCATTTCAGAAAGCGCCTGCTTGCGATCGGGGATATTGCGAATGCCGAAGGCGATGCCTGAAACATCAAAGGTATTGTCGCCAAAGGGCAGTTGCAGCGCATCGCCCTGCATCACGACGATTCTGTCGGTGAGATTCTTCTTTTGTACTTTGCCTCTTGCCACGTCCACCATCGCGGGCACGAAATCAATTCCGGTTACGGAGATTTGCGGGTGCCTGAGCGCCGCCGCGATCGACAGATCGCCCGTACCGCAGGCGACATCCAGATAACGGTTGGTTCGAAAAAAGCGCATTTTTTTTGCAGCAAAGTTTCGCCAGGCAACATCGCGCCTCAGACTGAGGAGACGGTTCAGAAAATCGTATTTGCCGGTGATCGTAGAAAAAATCTCTTTCACCATGCTGATTCGCTGGGCATCCGTGACTTCTTTAACCTGGGGATATTTTTCAGGGAGTGTTTTTCCCATAGGGATGTCTTTATCCTTGTTTGCTTTTGCTGCGGTTTAGCAGGCCGGGCGGGTAAATGCAATGAAAAAGGGCGGACCGTCTTTCCCGGTTGTAGTCCGTCACTGCAAGAGAATTGAATTTTTGCCGCAACGAAAAAACGCAGGGAAGGTGCGCGATGGTGTGCGAAAATCTGCAAATCCGCCACCCTTTAAAAAAGGATGACGGATTTGCGATTTCAGTTCATGCGGATGTGATGGGGATTTTGGTTCCCTTGGCCCCGGACGACTGAGTCTTGGGAACGGTGATATTCAGTACACCGTTCTTAAAACTTGCCTGCGCTTTATCGGCATCTATTTCTGCCGTGAGCGGAATCGTACGGTTGAAAGAACCGTACGATCGTTCCATGTAAAAATAATTCTTCCGCTTATCTTCTTTTTCTTCTTTCTTTTCTCCTTTGATGGTCACTGAATCGCTGGTTACCGATACCTCAACATCTTTTTCATCCACGCCGGGAAGTTCGGCATAAATCGCAAAATCCTTGTCGCTTTCCTTGATGTCGACGGATAGTATAAAAGCGCCGAAACCGCCCGTTAATGCGCGCGGCGCGACGTCGAACCCGGAGAAGAAATCATCAAACAAACTATTCATCTGATTCTGCAAAGAATAGAAGGGATGATCATCGTCTCTTCCTGCGGGTTTCCCGGCCGCCGGCAATAGATTCTTTATTCTCACAATCACATCCTCCTTTCTTTCATTCCTTATTTTTTTAGCCTAAAAGCCTATAGCCTACAATCTCAAAGCCTTTTCTACGCCGCCTGGATGGCGATTTTTTTCGGTTTAACTTTTTCCGCTTTCGGAAGTTCCAGTCGCAAAACGCCGTTTTTGACGGTTGCAACGATCCTGTCCCGGTCAATTTCATCCGATAGGGTGAATACTCTTTCATAGTCGCCAATTTTATATTCTGAATACATCATCGCAGCATCCTTTATCCTTCCGTTTTCAGCCCGGCCGGTGATCGTTAAAATATTTTTTTCCAATTCAATATCTACCGTCTTTTCATCCACGCCCGGCATATCCGCCATCAAAAAAAGAGACTCTTTGTTTTCATAAATATCCACGCGCGGTATGAACGTTTTAACATTACGGATACGCTCTGTAGCCGCCACATTTTCAGTTTTTTGCATATCTTTTTCTATCATTTGATCCGCCCTCCTTTCCCGGCTATTGAATCTTTATTTTTTTAGGTAAATCTTCTTTGATCCGGGGTAAAGTAACGGTCAAGATCCCCTTTTCATACTTGGCCCCAACGTCCTGTGCGCTGATTTGGAACGGCAGCTGAAGGCTCCTTTTGAAACTTCCTGCGCTTCTTTCCTGGCGCAGATAAGTTTCGCCCTCGCTGAACTTTTCAGGCATGACTTCGCCCGCGATGGTCAAAACATCACCGGCTACAGAGACATCCACCTTGTCCGGATCAAGTCCGGGCAGCTCCGCCGTCACGACGGCTGTGTCATCCTTCTCCCAGATGTTAACTGCGGGATAATTTCCCGGTGACTTTTGTCCGACATTGGAAAAAAGCCGGTTCATTTCCCTCTGCAGATTATGCATTTCCGGCATGACATCAGTAAACCTTCGAACTCTCCATAAACTCGGGGTGAACATAAAGCTTCCTCCTTCTTTTTACACAAAATTTGTAAGCATTTGCAATTATTATTTATTTTTGTATTTCAGGCAAAATATATGAATGAAATTTTCGTTGTCAAGGGGAGTTCATTTCCGATCACTTTGATATTTTCTCTTTACCGGCTGTGTCGGCGAAGCAGAGAAATCTGCAAAAAAACGCGTCTCCGCCCTTGACACACAAAATGGCATCCTTAAATTAACTGGCGCTTCACTTGGCGGTTTCTTATAAAAAATAAGGATGTTCAACATGAGAGATCAGGCTGTAAAGATATTCAAGGAAAGTTGCCGCGTCAAGGAGGCTTTCATCAATGATAACCTCGGAAAATTGATCGATGTCATAGAAGTTTTGACGACGGCTCTCAAGGCAGGCAATAAAATCATGCTTTTCGGCAACGGTGGTTCTGCCGCCGATGCGCAGCACATTGCTGCCGAATTTGTCAACCGGTTTATCATCGAAAGACCGCCGCTTCCCGCGATAGCATTGACAACGGACACATCCGTTATTACCAGTATAGGGAACGATTATGACTTCTCAGAGATCTTCGCCAAGCAGATCCGGGCATTCGGGCAGCAGGGCGATGTCGCCTGGGGGATCAGTACGAGCGGGAATTCGCCGAATGTGCAAAAAGGAATCGAGACGGCAAAGAAAATGGGCTTGATCACATTGGCCTTTACCGGCAAGGACGGCGGAGCTATTGCCAAAATGGTGGATTTATCCCTGAACGTCGCATCGAACAGCACGGCGCGAATTCAGGAAACTCATATTACAGCCGGCCACGTGATCTGTGAATTGGTGGATATCAAATTGTTCCAGAGGCCGGATATAAAATAAAGGGAGTAGTATTTACGTGAGTTCAAAAAAAGATCATGCGGATAAGAAGATAAAAGTGGAATCAGGCGAACCGGTTGAAACCTCGCAGGATCCGGTTGAGACGATCGATCCGGAAAAGTTGAAAGCGGCGCTTACCGCAAAGGAAAAAGAAGCCAAAGAAAATTACGACCGCTATCTCCGGGCAGTGGCTGAATTGGAGAATTTTAAGAAGCGGGCGGCACGGGATAAAGCCGATATCATTAAATACGGTAAAGAAGATTTAATAAAAGATATTCTGCCTTTTCTGGACAGTCTGGATCGGGCACTTTCGCATGCGGAAAGCGCGGAAAGCGGTGACGTGCAGTCGTTCAAGTCCGGTATCGCGCTGATTCAAGACCAGTTGCTATGCTGCCTGAAGAAGCACGGTGTGGAGAAGATCGACAGCGTAGGGGAAAATTTTGATCCCAACGTCCATGAAGCGCTCATGCAAATGAACAGCGCGGAACACCGGGACAATCAAATTGTCAGCGAGATGGAAAAAGGCTATTTGCTGAACGGCAGACTGATCCGTCCATCGAGAGTCTGCGTATGCAAAAAAAATAAAGATAACGACGGATGTGAAATTAAAGAGACCAACGGATAACAAGGAGGAATAGAAAATGGGAAAAATTATCGGGATAGACTTAGGGACGACCAATTCGTGCGTGGCGGTGATGGAGGGAGGCGATCCGGTGGTTATCGCCAATCAGGAAGGCAACCGCACCACCCCGTCCGTTGTTGCCATAACGGAGAGCGGTGAACGTCTGGTAGGGCAGGTGGCGAAAAGGCAGGCGATTACGAATTCAGAAAATACGGTTTATGCCGTCAAACGGCTGATCGGCAGAAAATATAGCTCCAAGGAAATCCAATATGACGTGAAGATCTCCGCATACAAGATCACCGAGGCGCCCAACGGCGACGCTCAGGTGACCGTGCGGGGCAAGAATTATTCTCCGGCGGAAATCTCCGCGATGATTCTGACGAAGATGAGGCAGACGGCTGAAGAATATTTGGGCGAAAAGACACCGGACGCGGTAATTACGGTTCCGGCTTATTTCAACGACTCGCAGCGTCAGGCGACCAAAGACGCGGGCAGGATCGCCGGGCTGAACGTCTTGCGCATCATCAATGAACCGACCGCTGCGGCTCTGGCTTATGGTCTGGATAAAAAGAAGGACGAGAAGATCGCTGTGTTTGATCTGGGCGGCGGAACCTTTGATGTCTCCATTTTGGAGCTGGGTGAAGGTGTTTTCGAAGTGAAGTCGACCAACGGGGATACGCACCTGGGCGGTGAAGACTTCGATCAGCGCGTCATGGACTACCTGGTCGCGGAGTTCAAGAAGGACCAGGGGATCGATCTGCGCGCGGACAAAATGGCGCTGCAGCGTCTGAAGGAAGCGGCGGAAAAGGCGAAGATGGAACTCTCCACGACGATGGAGACGGATATCAACCTGCCGTTTATCACAGCGGATGCATCGGGTCCCAAACACATGAATATTAAATTGACTCGCGCCAAATTGGAATCGCTCGTCGAAGATTTGATCGACAAGGTGATTGGTCCCTGCCAGACGGCGCTGAAGGATGCAAATCTTTCAACGAAGGAGATTGATGAGGTCATCCTCGTCGGCGGCATGACCCGTATGCCGCGCGTTCAGCAGAAGGTAAAAGAAATTTTTGGAAAAGAGCCGCATAAGGGCGTCAATCCGGACGAAGTCGTGGCCGTCGGCGCAGCCATCCAGGGCGGCGTCCTGGCAGGAGACGTCAAAGATGTTCTCCTGCTGGATGTGACACCCCTGTCGCTGGGTATTGAAACCCTGGGCGGCGTGATGACCAGGCTCATCGAGAAGAACACGACGATTCCCAGTAAGAAGAGTCAGATTTTTTCCACGGCCGCAGACAATCAGCCGGCGGTGAGCATTCATGTCCTGCAGGGCGAGCGTCAGATGGCTGCGGATAACCGGACGCTGGGGCGGTTTGAACTGGTCGGTATTCCGCCCGCACCGCGCGGTGTCCCGCAGGTCGAAGTAACTTTTGATATTGACGCCAACGGGATCGTTCACGTGAGCGCGAAAGATCTCGGTACCGGCAAGGAGCAGAGCATCAAGATTACTGCGTCCAGCGGGCTGTCCGAGGCGGAAATCGAGAAGCTGGTTCGCGATGCGGAAGCGCATGCCGAAGAAGACAAACGGCGCAAGGAGCTCATTGAAGCCAGAAACCAGGCGGATTCCCTGGTTTACTCCGTAGAGAAGAATGTGAAGGAATTCGGCGACAAGGTCGATGCGGCAGAAAAAACGAGAATCGAAGAGGCCATTGCGAAAGTGAAAAAAGCTCTGGAAGGCGAGGACCTTGAGACGATCAAAAAATCTCAGGATGAGTTGATGAATGTCTCCCATAAGCTGGCGGAAGCCATGTACGCAAAGACGGCCGGCGGTCCGGGTGCGGCAGGAGGAGCAGGAGCCGCGGGTCAGGAAGGCCAGGCATCAGGGAAAAAGGACGATGATGTCGTAGACGCGGATTTTGAAGAAGTGAAGAAATAAACCACTTTGATTTTGTTTGAGCCCGAAATCGTGAAAACGATTTCGGGCTTTTTTATATCGACCCGCCCTGCAAAATATAATACAATACATCTCTAAATTTTATGATTCTTATGAAAAAAACCAGTTTTATTGCCACGGGGTTGGTTGCGGCCTGTACCATTTTGCTGGCAGGAGCGATCATCTTTTTTGGAGAAAGCGCAGCAGAAGAGACGCCTGTCGGTTCCGGCAGTGCTGCGTGTACGGTGACGCCGTTAATGGATGGGGAATTTTTCCCCGCGCTTCTGCACGCAGTGGATGGCGCAAAACATGAAATCTTTATCGCTGTCTACTCCTTCAGGACGGGCGTGCATCCTCGCAGCTATCCGGACCAACTTGTCGATCATCTGGCGCGCGCCGTCAAAAGAGGCGTTCGGGTAAAAGTAATTTTAGAGACTGCGGGAGAAAGGCATGCTGATTTGTCCCGGCAAAATATGAAAACAAAAGAGCTGCTGGGAAAAAGAGGCGTAAATGTTTATCTGGACTCACCCCAAAAAACGATGCATGCTAAAGGGGTCGTGGTGGATCAAAAACTGGTGTTTATCGGGAGCCATAATTTTACTGCATCGGCTCTGAAGTACAATAGTGAACTGTCCATTTTGATTGACAAGCCGGACTTGGCTAAAAAAATGCGCCGCTATATGTTGACGATTATCGAGGAGGCAAAATGAAAACGTATCATCGATTGGCAGCGATATCTTTATTCATACTATTGTTGTCAATGGGGTGTGCAACAAAGCAGACGGTAATAACAAAGACGGGAGCGGGCGCGCCTCAGACGTCGACGGCTGAAAAAGCGCCACCGGCTGCCGGAGTCAAACCATCCACCATTAAGCCGCCGGACGGCCCAGACGCGCAAGTGAAAGTGCCCCAGACCAAACCCGTGGAAGTCAAGACCCCGCCGCCGCTGATTGTGCCACCCGCCGTTTCTGATGATCGTTATGCGGTCGGATGCATTTTTCCTCTTACCGGCCGCTTTGCCGATGCCGGAAATAAAGCGCTGGATGCTGTATTACTATCCGCCGACATTTTCAATCAACGGTCTCGCTCGCCGTGGAAGATCGTCGTTGCCGATTCCGGTGAAACTCCTCAAAGGATAAAAGACGCTATTCAGTACCTGGCCGATCAGGCGCATGTGATGGCCATTGTGGCGGTTTCCGGAACGAGCGAAGCAATCGATGCGGCCCGCGAAGCCCAGACGCGTCATGTACCGCTGGTTTTGATCACCTCCAAAGAAGGTGTTACGGAAGTCGGCGAATATGTGTTTCAGCATTTCCTCACGCCGACTCAGCAACTGGATGCCTTGACGCGTTACGCGCTCGATCACTTGAATGTAGCCATCTTTTCCGTTCTCTATCCGCAGGATGAGTACGGTACAGACATGGTTCGCATATTCCGCAGGGAGGCTAAAGAAATCGGCGGCAAGGTGGATAAAGCTATTCCTTACAACAAGACCCAAACGGATTTTGCACGTGAGATCGGCAAACTGACGAAGAACAGGATCGGGGCGCATGAAAAAGTTTTTGCGACGAGGGATGAGGCAAAAAGCAAATTGACGGTGGACTTCGAAGCCCTGTTTATCCCGGACTCGGCTTTTCGCGTAAAAATGATTACATCGCAACTTGCATTCTATAACATCAAGGGCGTGCAGATCCTGGGGACGAGCTTGTGGCATTCGCCCGAGTTGTTGAAGAAAGGTACTGATTACGTGGAAGGTGCCGTTTTCGCCGACAGCTTCTTTGTGAACGGATTTCTCCCGGAAACCAATGATTTTGTAGATGTCTACTATTCTGCGTATCGTCGGGAACCGGACAATATTGAAGCCTTGTCATACGACACGATGGGGATAATGCTCAGCGTTCTGGAGGACCAGCGTATTAAGACGCGCGCCGATTTCATGAAAGGGCTGCTGGCGGTAACCGGGTTCCGGGGGGTCACCGGCAGCGTTTCTTTTCGCGGCAATCGGATTGCGCAAAAAGACGCGTTTATTTTAAAGGTCGAAAACGGCAAATTCATCCAGGTGAAATAAAAGGTAGGGAACGGTCGCGACCGTTCCCTACAGGCAATAGGCAATGGGTGCGTAGGGAACAGGGATGAGAATTCTTTTAACCAATGATGACGGGATTTATGCGCGGGGTCTCAGCGCTCTCTATGATGAGTTGTCCAAAGACGATGACTGTCTGATTGTGGCGCCGGAAATAGAACAGAGTGCTGTCGGGCATGCCATTACGCTTTTCCGGCCGTTGATGGTCCGCAGCGCAACAAAAGGCGGCGGCTTTCTGGGGTATGCTGTCTATGGTACACCTGCAGACTGCGTAAAGATCGGCATCAAAGAACTTTCAGATCATGTACCGGATCTGGTGGTCTCCGGCATCAATCGCGGCGCCAATGTCGGTGTTAATCTGATTTACTCGGGGACGGTATCTGCGGCGACAGAGGCGGTTATCATGGGCGTGCCTGCTTTGGCCATTTCCCTTGATACGCATCAAGAAGCTGATTTTACATTTGCTGCGCGGTTTGCCCGCAAGATGGTGCGGTTAATTAAGAAAAGCCAGTCGCTTCAAGGCAGTGCGATTAATGTGAATGTTCCTTTTCTGCCGGAAGAAAAGATCAAGGGGATTGCCGTCGTCCGGCAGGGCAAGGGTAATATTATCGAGTCGTTTGAAAAACGCACCGACCCGCGGAACAATATCTATTACTGGATTTCCGGGGAATCATTGACGGCCGACGCGGATTTGCAGACGGATGTGAGCGCTCTGGCGCAGGGCTACATCACTGTTACACCGATTCAGTATGACTTAACCCGTTATGACTTGCTTGATCCAATGAAGAACCTGATGGATGATCATTTTTAATCCGGAGCGCGCGAAAGCGATGTATTCGCTTGTGTTTCCGGGCATCAGCTCTCAGTGGTATCCACAGGACGGATTGAACGTTTTTGCGGGAAGCAGCGCGATTCAGATTCCTTTCTTGCTGACCTGGTCCTTCAGCCGCTTGATGTGCCCGCGGCCGAGACCTTTAACATCGCAACCGAGCGCGAGGTATTGCCGGATACGGTCGTCATCGAGAATGCCGAAGCAGTCAATGATGGCGATCGGGTGGCCGGCGGCCCTGACGATTTTGGCCGGATCCAGTTTGAGGTAAGCATTGTGCCGAACGGCCAGCACCAGCGCGTCGATATTCATCAGGGATTTGTTCAGATCTTTCTGGACGCGTAAATCCTTCAGTTTTTTCTGGTTGCGGAAAAAGACGGACTTGCTGGTTGCGGCATATTCTTCCTGATTCTCAAATTCAAACCATTTGTCCACATAGGGATCGTGCACTCGGATTTCAGCACCCATCTCCGTTAATCTGCGGATCAGAATTTCGGAGCCGCTGTAGCGGGTATCGCCGACATCCTCACGATAGGATGCGCCCAGAATGAGCACTTCCGCACTGGCGATGGGCAAACTCATATTCCGCAAGGCATCGCGGACGAGCTGGGCGGCATGGAGGGATCGGGTGTCATTGATGTCAATGGCCATCGGGGTCATCTTGAAGGTATCGTCTTCAAAGCCGAGAATGTGACGGTTAGCCCACACACCCAGGCCGCCGTCCTTCGGCAGGCAATAGCCGCCGATGCCGGGTCCCGGGAAAATCATGTTCGAATGGGTCGGCCTCACTTTGATGGCCTTGATCACCTTGACGAGATCTACGCCGTTTCTCTCGGCAAAGAGACTCCATTCATCCAGGAAAGCGAGAATGGTCGCACGGTAGCTGTTTTCCACAACCTTAGCCGTCTCTGACTCAATAGGCCGATCCAGCACGGTGAGAGGGAATTTTTCCGTATTGAGCACTTCGTTTAAAAATTTGACGACTCTTCGTTTGGCTTCTTCATTCACGCCGGAACATACTCGCCAGAAATCGCGGATGGAGGCCACATAGTCTCGCCCCGGCATGACGCGCTCATAGCTATGGGCAATGAGCGGGTCAGTCTTGATGCCCCGCTGGCGGAAGATCTTTCTCATCGCCGGAAGCGCGACCTGCTCCGTCGTCCCCGGCGCGACCGTCGTTTCGATGAGGACCAGGCAATGGGCGGGGATGTGATGGGCGATGACGTCGAAAGACTCTTCCAGTGCGGACATTTCGACGTGACCGTTTCTGACATTGCCCAGTTCATTCTTGGCATAATCCAGCTGAACATCAACGACCGCTATATCGGCGAATTTAAGGACGTCATAAACGAAGGTCGCCACAAGCGTCTTTTTGTCCAGAACACAGCGCCTGATCATGGGGTCGACTTCCGGATCCTCGGCCTTAACCGGCGAAATGCCCTCATTGAGTTTGGGGATCTTCCAGTAACTTCTCGTACTGGGCCGCTGCATACCGATGACAAACTTGCCTGACTTGCCCCTCTTGGTGGTCGAATCGGCAATGATGGCCGCCATGACGGAGCCTACAAAGCCCACCCCCATGACGACAACAATCTCTTGACCCTTTTTTCGTGCCCGAGCGACCAGTTTTTCTATCCGGGCGATTTCACTTCTGTAATCTTCCGGTTTGGGCAACGAATAGCTAATGCCGTCGGGACTGATGGAAACAAATTGATCCATTTCTTCCTCCAGGGGTCAGAATTTTCAGCGTATCAATAAAACGGGGATGGGGCTTTTGTGGATAATATGTGCGGTGGTGCTGCCTAAAAGCCATTCTCGCAAACGGTTATGTCCGTATGCACCCATGACCATCAACTCGACGGATCCCTCCTGTATAAATTTGAGGATGTCATCCGTTTCTTTTCCGGAGGAGATAATGACTTCGCAATCGGCAAGCCCTTGCTGGGCCGTGTCTTCCACCTGGGCGCACAACTGTGCCGCCTTCGCCTTGTCCGGATTGACGATCAGCACGGTGATGGGCCACCTGGCTTTTTCAGAAATATTCAGAGACAGCTCTAATGCTTTCCGGGCGGGAGCGCTGCCGTCATAAGCCAGTCCCATGCTTTCGATTTCTCGAAAGGTTTCGGGAATGACCATCACCGGTTTGCCGGAACGACGAATCACGATTTCGGCGACCGACCCGATGAGACCGCCTTCCTTCAGATGAAAGTGTTCGCCCTTCTTGGCCATGATGATCAAATCCGAATTTTCGGCTTCTTCAATAATAGTATCGCTGATTTTGCCGATATTTTTTTTCGTCTCGCAGGGAACGCCCGCCGTTCGGCAACGATCAGCGAACGTTTTCAATAGGAGATCAGCTTTTTCCTTCAACGATGTTTCGACGGCCTCAAAAAAACCATCATAGGGCGGCATACCGACGGTGGCGGAAATATCGGTCATCATCGGCCCCTGGATCAGAAGCACGTCGATGACATGCAGTCCCGTGATTGTTGCCTCGAGTTTCGGTGCAATATAGATTCCGTAATCGAGAGCTGTGGCGCTGTTGGGCGATCCATCAACCGGAATGAGTATGGTCTTGATCATGGCGTCTGTCTCCTTATCTTCGGCTTTGATCCCGCTTACGCGGGACGAGCGTTAATTCTCCGTAGCTTGCTGCGAAATAATGACGTTCATTTCATACCTCGACAGCTTGCTGCGAGGTTTTTGATTCATTTCTTCTTTTTGTCAAAATGACTCAGGTCATGGAGCAAGTTCGAGACATCTTTCTCATCCCAGGTGCGCGCCGAATCGGCGTCTTCGCCGCCGTCTTCATCCCTATGATCGCCATTCTCGTTAAATATCAAAAACTTACCCGCCAGATTGCCGTTCTTGTAGGTTCCTTTCTCCTTGACGTGCCCGTTTTTGAAATAGGCAACGTAGTCGCCGTCGCGCTTATCGTTCTTGAAAAACCCGCTCTCCTTCAATTGCCCGCTTTTATAATAGACGGCGTAAGGTCCTTCAAACTTTCCGTTTTGAAAATTTTCCTCTTCCCGCAGTTCGCCCGTTTTGAAGTAGCGGCGGTAAAGGCCGTGCAGTTTGCCGTCTTGATAATTTTCCTCTTCCCGTACATGTCCATTTTCAAAATAGGAAATATAAGGGCCATCCATCTTGTTGTTGATAAAATTTGCTTTTTCCCGAATTTGAGCATTGGAATAGTAACTGACGGCGGGACCATTTCGCCGGCCGTTTACGAAATGGAGCTGAGTCATCATCTGTCCGCCCGGGAAATATGCCGTATACTCGCCTTCCACTTTCCCGTCCTCAAGATATTTTTTTTCTTTGATTGCTCCGTTTGGATAGTGAATGATTGCTTCCTGGGCCATAAGATTTTATTTGCCTCAAGTGTCATGAGGAATTTCTCCCCAAGTTACAGACTGGATCGTTGCCGGTATCGCCTCCAGGGGAAGACTCATCTGTTGAATTTTATATCAGTCTCGTTCTTTCGATGAAGTTCTCATTTTTTAAACAATCCTCAGGGATAATGCAACTAAAAATCACCGTTTTCCGGTAAATTTTATTTTACTTTTTTCAAAAAGGCTAATAGGGTTTGACATGTGGACGATGACTTCCCTATAATAAGTCCATAATTATTAATGAAGAGTGATGAGGAATGATCGTTTCCAATTTAGATACGACAAGAGTCGCCATTATCGGACCGGGACGTTTGGGTACATCGTTCGCCTACAAATTGGGACGTGACAATAAGCGGGTCGCCATCTATTACCACAACTCGGACGTCTGCAAAGCCATCAATCGGGATCGCTTAAATCCTATTCACTTAACTGAAGATCTGGCCAAGCGGATGGGCGGCATGGATAAGGTTCCGCGCCTGTCGCCGAAGGTCTATGCCACAAACGACCTGGAGCATATTGTCGAAAATAACGATTTCATTATTCTGTCCGTCACCATGAATCGTTTGCCGGAATTGCTCAATTATTTGAAACCGATGATTGATAAGAAGGCGGGGGATACCTGTCTGATTTCGCCGATCAAGGGATTAAAATCCGACGAAATATCCACCGAATTGATCACGCCGTCCCAACTGATTCACAATCATTTGTATAATCTGGAGCATAAGTATCAGGTGGCCTGTATCGGCGGACCTTTCTTCGACATGGACATCGCGCTGGGCAGGCCGGTTTGTGTGACCGTAGCGGGGAACCGGCGCACGGCTAATATTATTCGCGATTATCTGCTGATGTTCAACCGCAAGGAACTCTATGCCTATTACAATTTTGATAAGATCGGCGTGGAAGCGTGCGGCGCGTTGAAAAACATCGTTGCCAATATCAAGGGCCTGACGGATTCGCTGGACCTGGGCGATTCAATACCGGGCACCATCTTCGCCCGAGCCGGCGTCGAAATCCGATCTCTCACCCGCCTTCTGGGAGGGAGTTTTCAGGCCTTTCATTCTCAGGCCGGCGTCGGCGACATGTACGTCACAGTTTCGTCCCTGGCCAGTAAGAATTATCGCTACGGGAAACATTTTTATGAGCTCTACAGCGGTAATCCCATTGAAACCAATCTTCGCGTCCTCGGCAGGATTGACGGCACGCCGGAAGGTCCCAACACGATTCGCAACGTCTATAAGTACCTGGAAAAGAAAAATATGTATAGCCCGCTTTTCTCGTGCGCCTATACGATCTTTAATAAGGGGGGCAGCAAGGAAGCGATTAAAGATATGATCATTCATGCCTGTCAGTTCGACAAAAGAAAGAATGAATACATAGGTCCATTCTCCAGGGTCATGTATCGTCTTTTCCCCGATTACTGGTACCGGCGGGACAAGGAAATGTTTGACTGATATTCCGGAAATGAATTCTCTCGGCCGTCCCCATCCGGTATCGGTATGAGACGCGACCATCATGACCGAAGGCGAGACAAGATCTTTATGCCGCCTTGTTCGAAAAAAACTTCGTGGACGTAACGGAAAGAAAAACCTGAGCACAGCGGTTTCTGAAAACACTCCGAATAGCGATGGAAAAGACATTATGTGGAAGCAAAAAATTGTATCACCCAAGGATGTGCTGGATAAAATTGATCCGGGTATGAGTATTTTTCTCGGGACGGGGATGGCCGAACCCCGCACACTGGTTAAACACCTCATGGAATCCAGTCAGTTTAACCTTCAGGATCTGGAGTTGATTCAACTGGTCAGCCTGGGTGATGCTGTGGCCATTGACGAACGCTATGCACGGAAATTTCGTTTGAAGACATTCTTCTCCGGCTGGATTGCCTCCGACGCCATTAGCCAGGGGCGCGTGGACCTGATCCCCAGCCGTTTCTCACGTGTACCCTGGCTCTTTCAATCCGGGGCCATCAATATTGATGTGGCATTTATTCAGGTGACGCCGCCCGATGACAACGGATACGCTTATCTGGTAGGTGCGTCCGTGGAACGGCAGGCGATGGAAATGGCGAAGATCATCGTCGGCGAGATCAATGACCGGATTCCCCGGACGATGGGCGATACGCTGGTAAATATGGATGATTTTCACTACCTGGTCGAGGGGACCGAGCCTCCTTATTATGTGCGGCGCTGGCCGCTTCAGGATGTTTATCTGAAAATTGCCGGTAATGTTGCGTCCGTCATTCAGGACGGCAATTGTATTTCCTACGGCATCGGACCGCTTTATGAAGCGCTGGCTAAAACGCTGGCGACGAAAAAAAATCTGGGTGTGCATTCGCCTTTTTTTACCGATGCCCTGATGGACCTGGTGAAAAGCGGCGCGGTGACCAATCGTTATAAAAGCATTTTTCGAGGCAAATCCTGTGCATCCCATGTTCTTGGCACCAAGGAGCTGATGTCCTGGCTGGATTTGAATTCGCTGGTGGAATTTCAGCCGCAGGATATTGTCATGGATCCGCGGGTGATCGGCCGCAATGACAACATGGTGGCCATTTTCCCGGCGAGAAAAGTAGACTTGACCGGCGATGTCGCGCTGCACACCGGCAAAGGTAATGTCACCGCAGGCCCCGGCAACGTACTGGAGCTCTTTATGGGGGCCGCCCTTTCCAAAAGCGGACGGACGGTGTTTGCACTGCCCAGCCGCAACCGCAAGGGGGAACCCAATATCCTTCCTTCTCTGGATAAATATCCTTTTCAGTTTACCAATCGGGAATCCATGGATGTGGTGGTGACCGAGTATGGCGTCGCTTATCTGATGGGCAAGACCCTGCGTGAACGTGCACAGGCGCTCATTGAAATAGCGCATCCCGACGATCGCGCTGAACTGGTCAGGCAGGCTAAAGAGGCGAAAATGATCTACGCCGATCAAATCTATTTTGCCGAGTCCGGCCATCTTTATCCGGACAAGATCGGCTGCTCGCACAGATTCAAAGACAGTCTGGTCGTCCGTTTCCGGGCGATCAAGCCGTCCGATGAAGAAGAGATGCGCCGGTTGTTTTACCGGTTTTCCGATCAGTCGGTTTATTATCGCTATTTCAGCCCGATCAAGACCATGCCTCATAAAAAGATGCAGGAATATGTCAATGTGGATTACCGTTACACCATGTCCATTGTGGCCATCATCGACGAGTCCGGTCTTGAAAAGATTATCGGCGAGGGCCGCTACGCCCGGTCGCAGGGAGATCCCTATGCCGATACCGCGTTCATCGTGGATGAACAATATCAGGGGATGGGTATCTCAACGTATCTTTTCAATCTTCTGATTCGCGCGGCGCGGGAAGAAGGCATTGCCGGACTAAAGGCGGATGTCCTGGAGAACAACAGGGCCATGCTGAAAGTTTATGAAAAAGCGCCCTATCCGGTACAGACGGTTCTATCCGGCGGCGTTTACAAAATCACCATCCCTTTCACCGCACCTGCATCCTGACGTTCAATTCAGGAACCCTTCAGCAATTGGCTTGCTTATCTTTTGAATACTTTAATGCGGCTTCGATGAATTTTCTGAATAAAGGATGGGGCAGGGTCGGACGCGACTTGAATTCCGGATGGAACTGGCAGCCCAGAAACCACGGGTGGTCTTTGATTTCCACGATCTCCGCCAGTCGGCCGTCGGGCGATACACCGGTGATCTGCAGGCCGCAGTCGGTTAACTGCTTCTTGAAGTCATTGTTGAACTCGTAGCGGTGGCGATGACGTTCGGCTATGTCTTTTTGCCCGTAAGCGTCGTAGGCGAAGGAATGGTCCTCAATAACACAAGGCCAGGCGCCCAGTCTCATGGATGCGCCTTTGTCTCTCACGCTGCGTTGTTCGGGCAGCAAATCAATCACCGGGTACGGAGTGGTCAGATCAAATTCAGAGCTGTTGGCTTTGGCAAGTCCGCAGATGTTGCGTGCATACTCAATGACGGCCATTTGCATTCCCAGGCAGATGCCGAAATAAGGGATCTTGTTTTCCCGGGCATGCTGAACGGCCAGAATCATGCCCTCGATACCCCGGTTGCCGAAGCCGCCCGGCACCAGCACACAGTCCACATCCGACAAATGGGGCGCGGCGCCTTCCTGTTCGATCTTTTCGGTATCGATGAATTTTAAACGAACGCGGCAATCGTTGGCAATCCCGCCGTGCACCAGGGCTTCATTCAGACTCTTATAGGAATCGGTCAGGTTGACGTATTTACCCGCGATGCCCACACAGACTTCATTTGACGGATGATAGAATTTTTCTGCGACATTTTCCCAGGCGTCCAGCTTCGGCTGGCCGGTCCACATGTTCAGCAGTTCGATAATCTTCGTATCCAGTCCTTCATGGTGGTAAACGAGCGGCACTTCATAAATGCAGCCGACGTCCTTCGCGGTAAAAACCGACGAGACCTCCACGTTGCAGAAAAGCGCTATTTTGGCTTTGATGTCGTCGGAGAGAAAATTTTCCGTACGGCACAGCAAAATGTCCGGTTGAATACCGATTTCTCTGAGCGCCTTGACACTGTGCTGCGTGGGTTTGGTCTTCACCTCGCCGGCGGTTTTAATAAAGGGCACCCAGGTGAGATGAATAAAGATCGCATTTTGCCGGCCTACTTCATTGCGGAACTGCCGGATGGCTTCCAGAAAAGGCAAGCTCTCGATGTCGCCTACCGTCCCGCCGATTTCCACGATGGAAACGTCAAATCCTTTGGCGGTCTCGCGGATAAAATCCTTGATCTCGTTCGTGATATGCGGGATCACCTGAACGGTCTTGCCCAGGTAATCGCCGCGTCTTTCCTTGGTGATGACCGAAAAGTAAACCTGGCCGGTCGTGAGGTTGTTGCACTTCCCCATCCGGGTGGAGGAAAAGCGTTCATAATGTCCCAGGTCCAGATCGGTTTCCGCACCGTCGTCGGTAACGAAGACTTCGCCGTGTTGGAACGGGCTCATGGTCCCCGGATCAACGTTGATATAGGGGTCCAGTTTCTGATTCGTTACACGAAGTCCGCGGGATTCGAGAACGGCAGCGATCGACGCCGCCGCCAGCCCCTTTCCCAATGACGACAAAACGCCGCCGGTCACAAAAATAAATTTTGTATTTTTCATTTTGACAGAATCAAACCTTTCAATGCATGGGAATAGCGGCTTCCGCGCGGTAAACGATTTTGCTGCCGGAGGGAAGCCCTGTTTCAGGTTATCAAAGAATAAAGCTAACGGGATCCGAATTTAAGATCACGATCAACCGATGTCGCTTTTTACCACGTCGGCGATCTGCTGGCAATATTTTTCCGTAAGTTCATGCGACGGTCCTTCGACCATTACCCGGCACATGTTTTGAGTGCCGGAATATCTGACCAGAACCCGCCCCTCATCGCCCAATGCCTTTTCCACTTCACGGATAATCTGCATGATCCGGGGACGGTCGGAAATTTCCGGTTTGCCGCTGACGTTGATATTGATCAGTTTCTGTGGAAAAACATCC
>Ga0351840_1016_pt1 | contig 32976 bp, 37 predicted proteins | sample BONcelHFGM3001E5_FD_206883 | JGI IMG/M metagenome (GOLD analysis project Ga0351840, IMG submission 206883) | Enriched cells from coal bed in the Powder River Basin, Montana, United States - BONCAT cells FGM rep1 HSBNCT.FGM.300.1.E5 ... | reverse complement strand
GGGTGTCCGCTGGTATTCGCCGATCGGTCCTTTGCGCCTGGAATATGGCTATGTGCTCGATCGCGGGCACATCAACGACGACGCTGCGGGCCGCTTTGAATTCACCATCGGCATGATGATGTGATTAGACGATGAAGCTGCTCTTCATTGATGATGTAGACTAACTTACTGAGAGGAGATTTTAAAATGAAAAGAAATATGTATTTGATTGCAGGATTGGTCCTGTTTGTTTTTGTCTGGGCGAATACGTCGTTTGCCGCCGAGAAAATCGGTTTCATCAATATCCAGGATATCATCCAGCATTCCAACGTCGGCAAAAAGGCGTCGGAAGAATTTAAAAAGATTTTCGAAAAGAAGCAGGAGACCATCAAGAATACGGAAAACGAGGTCAAAAAATTGAAAGACGACCTCGACAAACAAGCCGCCGTGATGACGGCCAGCGCACGGAGCGACAAGGAAGCCGCTTATCAGAGAAAATTGCGCGATTACCAGATCCTCGTTGATGACACCAATAAAGAACTCCAGAAACGCGATCAGGAATATTCGCAAAGAATGATTCCGGAGATTCTCAAAGTCGTCCGCGCTATCGCTGAAAAAGAAAAATATACTTTGATTCTGGACATCAGCACGATGCCGGTGCCTTACTATGACAAGGCTTATGATATCAGCAAGAAGGTCATCGAAGATTACAACAAATCGGCCGCTGCAAAGAAATAACCGTCCTGCAATGACATGGAAAAAAGTATTCAGGAAATAGCCGCCCTGATCGGCGGAACCGTCTGCGGCGACGAAAAAATCATGATCAGCGATATCCGGCCGATTGATGAGGCCGGAATCCATGATCTCACTTTTGTCGCCAACCCGAAGTATTTCGTGCAGCTTGCAACGACCGGAGCAGGGGCCATCCTTGTCCCGCCGGGCACGGTGGAACCTTGCAAGAATCTGATTATCGTCGCTGATCCTTACTCGGCCTTCGGACAACTCCTGGCGATATTTCATCCCGTCGATCATGGTCCTCGCGGCATCAGTCCGGACGCCTACGTTGAAAAGGACGCCTCAGTCTCTCCGGATGCAACCGTTATGGCTCGCGCCTGCATCAGCTCCGGTGCCAGGATTGAAAAGGGTGCCGTCATTTATCCGGGCGTGTATATCGGCCGCAACGTTTCCGTAGGCGAGGATACCGTCCTTTACGCCAACGTGAGCATCTATGAAAACAGCGTGATCGGCCGCCGCGTGATCCTTCATTCCGGCGTTGTGATCGGCGGGGACGGTTTCGGTTTTGCTGCGCCCGGCGCGGACAACACCAAAATTCCCCAGGTGGGCGGCGTTCAAATCGATGATGATGTGGAGCTCGGCGCCAATACCACGGTTGACCGCGGCACGCTGGGCAAGACCTGGATTCAACGAAATGTGAAAGTTGATAATCTTGTGCAGATTGCCCACAATGTCGTGATCGGTGAAAATACGGTCATTGCTGCTCAAACAGGTATTTCCGGGTCGACGAAAATCGGGAAGAGCGTTATTATCGGCGGGCAGGTCGGCATCGTCGGCCACATTTCCATAGGGGATCACGCCATGATTATGGCTTCGTCCGGCATCCATAAAGATGTTCCGGCAGGCATGGTAGGCGGCGGGACGCCTTTTCTTTCGCGCAAAGAATGGCTGAAGGTGGAATCCAGCAAGATTAAGCTTCCTGAATTTCGCTCCAAACTCGAAGCGCTGATCAAACAGGTGGAACAGATGGAAGCAAAAATTACGAAAACAGGTGAAGATCAAACATGAAAATTCATCCGACAGCAATTATCGCGGAAGACGTCCAGCTTGGCGAAGGCGTGGAAATCGGCCCTTATTCGATTATCGGACCGGATGTTAAAATCGGCAAAGACACTGTCATCGGTCCGCATACGGTGATCGATAATTACACCCAAATCGGCGAAGGCTGCAAAATACTGCAATTCTGTTCCATTGGAGCTCCTCCCCAGGATCTTAAATTCGGCGGGGAAAAAACCGGCGTCATTATCGGAAATTTCAATACGATCCGAGAATATGTCAGCATTCATCGCGGCACAACCGCCGATACCGGCACGACCGTCATCGGTGACCATAACCTGTTCATGGCCTATGTCCACATTGCCCATAACTGCAAAGTAGGCAGCAACGTTATCATTGCTAATTCGACGGGACTGGCCGGGCACGTTGAGGTTGAAGACTACGCGATCATCAGTCCGCTTTCCGGCGTCCATCAATTCTGCCGCATCGGCGCGCACTCCATCGTCGGCGGCGCGTCGGCCGTGGTCAAGGATATTCCGCCTTACACCATGGCCAACGGCAATCGGGCCACGCTGTTCGGCCTGAATCTGATCGGGCTCACGCGGCGGGGTTTTTCCGAGAGTTCCATTGCCGCCGTCAAACAGGCCTATCGCATCATTTTCCGTTCCGACCTGCTTTTGGAAGAAGCTCTGGAGAAGGCAAAAAACGAAGTGGAAGACTGCCCGGAAGTGCGGCACTTTATCGACTTTATTCAAAAATCAAAAAGAAGCATTTGCCGTTAGAGAGATAGACCCATGACAAAAGAAAAACCTATCAGAGTCGGGGTGGTCGGCATCGGTCACCTGGGCGGTTACCATCTGCAAAAATACGCGAAGATCGACGGTTGTAAAATTACCGCCCTGTCGGATACCGAGCCCGAAAGAGCGAAAAAGGCGGCCGAGCTTTACGGCTGCGAGGCCTTTACGGACCACCGGGACATGCTCGACAAGGTGGATGCCGTGAGCATTGCCGTTCCCACCGGTTACCATCACGCGGTCGCCCGGGACTTTCTGGCTGCGGGCATCGATGTGCTCATTGAGAAGCCGCTTTGCGCCACCGTGGAGGAAGCGGATGACCTTCTCGCCCTGGCGAAGAAGAATAATCTGGTCTTCCAGGTCGGCTTTGTCGAACGCTTCAATCCGGCGGTGATGGCGCTCGAAAAAGTGATTACCCGGCCGGTCTTCATCGAAGTGCATCGTCTCCATCCTTTCTTTGAACGCGGCACGGACGTGGATGTCATTCTCGATTTAATGATTCACGATCTGGACCTCATTCTGAAGTTTGTCGATTCTCCGCTGACCTGCGTTGAAGCGGTGGGTGTTCCGGTCCTCTCGGACAAAATCGACATCTCCAATGTGAGATTGACCTTTGCCAGCGGCTGCATCGCCAATGTCACGGCCAGCCGCATCAGCGTCAAGACCATGCAAAAGCTTCGCTTCTTCGGACCGGAAGGCTACCACGCCGTGGATACCCGCAAACGTGAAATCCTGTCGCTTTCCAAAGTCATGGGCGCAGACGGCAAGCAGCAGATCATTCAGAACAACATCGACATCAGCGACCATGACCCTCTGGAAGAAGAGGTGCGATCGTTCATCGGCTGTGTGGAAAAACGTTCAACTCCCGTTGTTTCCGGCGAGGAAGGGCGGAAATCGCTGGCGCTCGCTGAAGAGATACTCAAAAAAATGAAAACGCATGAGGACATTCCTTTATGATCCCGATGGTTGATTTGAAAAGACAATACAGCCGCCTGAAGAAAGAGATGGATCAGGCCGTGAGTCTTGTGCTGGAACAGACGCAGTTCATTCTCGGACCGAACGTTGCGGCACTGGAGACGGAAATCGCGGCTTATCACGGACTGCCTTACGCGGCCGGGTGCGCCAACGGCACGGACGCGCTGCTGCTGGCGCTACGCGCCTGCGGCATCGGCGCGGGCGACGAAGTCATCACCACGCCCTTCACATTCATCGCAACGGCGGAAGTCGTGGCGCTTCTGGGCGCGAAACCCGTTTTCGTCGATATTTGCCCGGATACCTTCAACATCGATCCCGCACAGATCGCCTCCCGGATTAACGCCCGGACAAAAGCGATCATTCCGGTTCATTTATTCGGCCATCCCGCCGACATGGCTCCGATCATGGACATTGCAAGAAAACACCGTCTGAAAGTGATCGAAGATTGCGCTCAGGCTTTCGGCGCCGAGTATCAGGGACAGACGGTCGGCACCTTCGGAGACGCCGGCTGCTTCAGTTTCTTCCCCAGTAAAAATCTGGGCTGCTACGGAGACGGCGGCATGGTCGTTACGGCAAACGAAGAGATTGCGGCGAAAATAAAAATGCTCCGCAACCACGGCAGCGCCGTCCGGTATTATCATTCCGAAGTCGGCTACAACAGCCGGCTCGATGAAATCCAGGCCGCCATCCTCCGTGTGAAGCTGTCCCGCATCGACGAGTTCAATGCGGCGCGCCGCGCCAATGCTGCCGCCTACTGCCAGGCTTTGGCCGGTAAAGATATTGTGCTGCCCTCCGAACGTCCCGGCTGCAAACACGTGTATCACCAGTTTACCGTGCGTGTGAAAAACCGCCAGGCCACAGCCGACGCACTTTCCGCCGCGGGAGCTTCCTCGGCCGTGTACTACCCCGTCCCGCTGCATCAACAGGACGTCTTTCTTAAGATGTATGGCCCGCAGGAAAGTCTGAACGTCACTGAAACCTGCTCAAACGAGGTTCTCTCTCTGCCGATGTTCCCGGAATTGACTCCGGATGAAATCAGGCTGATAACCGATGCGGTCAGTCATGTCCTTTGAAAAAAGCAGCATAATCCCGGGCACGGAGACAATTCCGCATGGCCCGAGAGTGATGATCGTCGCCGGGGAAGCATCCGGTGATCTGCATGGCTCCTTCCTTGTCCGCGAAATGCTGGCCATCAATCCGTCTTTGCATTTTTACGGCATCGGGGGCAACAAAATGAAAGAAGCGGGCGTGAGGCAATTGGCTTCCGCCGCGGATATCGCCGTGGTCGGTCTCTCGGAAGTGTTTTCGAAGGCCGGAGCCTTCATCAAAATCATGGCCCGGATAAGAAAATCCATGGACCAACTGAAGCCGAATCTGGTTATCCTGATCGATTTTCCCGACTTCAATTTGAATATCGTGGCCCGGGCCGCCAAAAAAAGAAACATTAAAATATTTTACTACATCAGCCCGCAAGTTTGGGCCTGGCGCCAAGGAAGGGTCGAGCAAATCAAAAGACTGGTCGACAAGATGGCCGTTATTCTGCCGTTTGAAGTCGATTTTTACGCTGCACACGGATTTGCCGTCCATTACGTCGGCCATCCCCTGAGCGATACGGTGAAATCATCATTTACCAAACGTGAGGCCAGACTTCATTTCGGCCTTGCCGAAAAGCAAACAACCATTGGCCTGCTGCCGGGCAGCCGGACCGCGGAAATCAACAGACTGCTACCGGCAATGATGCAGGCAGCACAAATCATTTCCCAAAAAATACCGGATGCTCAATACATCCTGCCGCTGGCGCACACGCTGGATGAAAATATCGTTGCCTCGATCATTGCCCAATCCGGAATAAACGTTAAAATTGTCCCGGGGCGGACATACGACGTTCTGGCCTGCTGCGATCTGGCGATTGTAACGTCCGGAACGGCGACACTGGAAACAGGTCTGATGGGTGTGCCCATGATTATCATCTATAAACTGTCACTTTTATCGGAGCTGATGTGCAGATTGATCATCAAGCCGCAGCTGATCGGCCTGGTCAACATCATTGCCGGCAAAATCGTTGCACCGGAATTACTTCAGCGGGACGCCAGCGGGCCGCGCATCGCCGCCGAGGCGCTGGCTATCTTATTGAACGAAGGGAAAAAGCAGGAAGTAATCGCCGAGCTTCAGGACATCCGCGCCAAACTCGGCGAACCCGGCGCGGCAAGAAGAGCTGCGCAAATCGCCTGCGAAATGATATAGGATCGAATATGGAAGTATTTAAGCGCCTTTTGAAAATGGCCAAGCCGTATATCCCGCGATTCATTTTGGCCTCATTGTGCATGCTCATTGTGGGCGCGATGCAGGCCGCTCTGCCTCTGATCTCCCGGCCGGCCATCGACAAAATTTTCGTCAGTAAGGATCTGGCCTCTCTGAAATGGATTCCCCTCGCGATTGTGGGCATTTTCCTTCTCAAGGGCCTGGCCACCTACGGACAGGTTGTTTTGATGAACTCCGTCGGTTTGCGCGTCGTCACGGATCTGCGCAACCGTCTTTATGACTGCATCCAGCGGCAGTCACTGGCCTTTTTTACGGAGCATCCGACCGGGGTCCTGATGTCCCGCATCACCAACGACGTCCTGGCGGTTCAGGCCGCCACGTCGGAGGCCGTCACCGCGCTCGTGAAGGACAGTTTTACGCTGATCTGCCTGATCGGCGTCATTTTCTATACCGATTGGAAACTCGCTCTCATCGGCATGATCGTCTTTCCTTTGACCATTTATCCGATTTCCCGCCTCGGCAAGAAAATGCGCAAAGTGACGACCTCGTCGCAAGTCACGATGGGAACACTCAATTCCCTCTTGCAGGAAACCATCGCCGGCACCCGGATCGTCAAGGCGTTTGGCATGGAAAAATATGAAGGCGGTCGGTTCAACGCAGAAAGCGAACGACTATTCAAGTTCAGCATGAAACAGGTCACCATCAACGCCATATCCAGTCCCCTGATGGAATTCCTCGGTGGCTTGGGTATTGCCGCCGTTATCTTCTATGGCGGTTACAACGTTTTGAAGGGCTACTCCACTCCGGGGACTTTCTTTTCCTTCATTGCCGCCCTGCTCATGCTTTACGAGCCGATCAAGCGTCTTACCAACGTCAACAATACCATCAATCAGGGCATCGCCGGCGGAGAACGAATCTTCAGCATCATTGACCGCGTCCCGGACATCCAGGACAAACCCGGAGCCGGGAAATTACCGCCGATTAAAGAAGGCATCGATATTCAAAATGTGACGTTTCGCTACGAAGAAAAGCCCGTCCTGAAAAACATCAATCTCTCGATCAAAGCGGGTGAAGTCGTCGCCTTTGTCGGGATGAGCGGCGGAGGCAAAACATCTCTGGTCAATCTGATCCCCCGTTTTTATGATGTTTCCGACGGCCGCATTCTGATTGACGGTCACGACATCCGCAGCGTCACCCTCCAGTCGCTGCGCAGCCGGATTGCCATCGTGACACAGCAGACCATCCTTTTTAACGACACCGTCAAGAACAACATTGCTTACGGTGATATCCAGAGAACGGATGAAGACATTTTCAATGCCGCAAAAGCGGCTAATGCACACGATTTTATCATGAACCTCCCCGAAGGGTATGACAGCAATATCGGCGAACTCGGAACCAAGATATCCGGCGGCGAAAAGCAGCGCATTTCCATTGCGCGGGCATTGCTTAAGGACGCGCCGATTCTGATTCTGGATGAGGCCACCTCTTCGCTGGACACGGAGGCGGAAATCGAGGTGCAGGGTGCGCTGGATAATTTAATGAAAGGCCGCACCACGCTGGTCATCGCGCATCGCCTGTCCACCATCCGCAACGCCGACCGGATCATCGCGCTGGTTAACGGGATGATCGTCGAAGAAGGCAATCACGAAGCCCTGATGGCCAAAAAAGGCGAATACTACCGGTTGTATAATCTGCAGTTCAAAGATGAAGGAAATGGCAATGATCGATTGGCAAAGGATCTGGAATGATGATGATTCGATGCGCCGCTTCAGTCCGACACGAGCAATCCTTTATCTTTTCTCGCTCGTCTACCGGCTGATCGTTCATCTGCGTAATCGGCTCTATGATCGGCAGATTCTCACGTCCTGTAAACTATCTTGCCCGGTCATCAGCGTCGGCAACCTCACGGTCGGCGGCACGGGAAAAACCCCGTGCGTTATCCTGCTTGGTCAGTTGCTTGAGCGGCTTGGTTTTCGGCCGGTTGTCATCAGCCGAGGCTATGGCGGCAAAAGCCCCGGCCCGATCAATATTGTTTCCGATGGGAAGAACATTCTGCTCGACGCTCGAGACGCCGGAGACGAACCTTTGCTCATCGCCCGCACGCTGCCGGGTGTTCCGGTGATTACGGGAGCAAGGCGCGCACTCACCGGGCAGGCGGCCATTGATCGATTCGGCGCCCAGGTTTTGATTTGCGATGACGCTTTTCAGCACCGGCAGATTGTCCGTGATATTGACATCGTTTTGCTTGACGCCGCAAAACCCCTGGGCAATGGCCATCTTCTCCCGCGCGGTGAACTCCGCGAATCGATCGAAGGTCTTCGTCGCGCCGATTGCCTGATCCTCACCCGCTGTGATAACGCATGCCCCCTGCACCCGGACATCGCTAAAATTGTCGAGGCAACGGGCGTTCCTGTTTTCCGCGCCACCCATCGCTTCAGGGACATGGTCCGTCTGTCGGATAACGAAACATGGCCGCAAGACGACCTTTCCGGCAAAAAGGTCTGCGCTTTCTCAGGGATTGCCAGGCCGGAGTCGTTTAGAAAATTATTGCACGAAGCGGGAGCGGAAATCCTGTCTTTTATTGATTTTCCCGATCATTATGCATACGATCACCGTGACCTGGAAGACTTGGAAAGATTTTTCCGTACCCTCGCCGCCGATTACTGGGTCACCACGGAGAAGGACGCCATGCGCCTTGCGGGCCATCCCGAATTTTTGAAAAAGACTCGGGTCCTGCGCATGGAAATGGTTATCCAGCCGTCGATACCGTCGTTTGAAGACTTCATCATGGAGCGCCTGCGGGGATAGTGGATGGTGAATGGTGAATGGGGCTTAACTGATAGCTGATAGCTGATAGGACGGTAGATGCAAGATGTTACTTAAAACTTGATACTTAACGAGAACAAGGGGTTGCAACCCCTTGTTCTAAACGGATTAGGCACACTGCAGCAGTTTGGTTATGGACGACAGGCATGAATCTTTTGTTGTTTAACGTAAAACGTAACACATAAAACCTAAAACTATTTTTAAAGGTACTTTTGCTTAAAACTTAAATCTTAAAACTTAAAACTGTTTTTATTGCTCTTAAAACTTAAAACTTGTGACTTAAAACTTTTTTATGAAGAAAATAAAAATCGCTAAATTCATCGATCGCATCCTTCCCCTGCGCATCAAGCGGGGCCTGGTCACGGGCATGTCCCGTCTGGCCTATCATCTCCTGCACAAGCACAAGTTGATCGCCATTCACAATCTCACGCGGTCGTTTCCTGAAAAATCTCTTGATGAAATTTTGCAGATTATCAAGAATTCCTATGCCAGCTTTGCCATGCTTTTTGCGGAGTTCCTGCAGATTTCTTATCTCGACAAGAATAACCTGTCCCGCTGGGTTTCCGTGAAGGGGCTCGAGCATTATGAAAAAGCCTGCCGCGAGGGCCGGGGCGTGCTGCTTTTCACTGCTCACTTCGGCAACTGGGAAATAGGCACCGCCGCCCTGGCGATTCTGTCGACGCCTCCGTTCTTTATGGCACGCACCCTGGACAGCCCGTTTTTGGAAAAAATCACCACCTCGGCAAGAGAGGCCCTGGGCGTCGGAAATCTGCATAAGGAAAACGCCATGCGCATGCTCCTTCCGCTTCTGAGAAAAGGAAAAGCCATCATATTGCTGATCGATCAGAACGTCGCCGCCAAGGAAGGGGTATTTGTCGATTTTTTCGGACGCCCGGCCTGCGCCACCACAGGGATCGCCCTCATGGCGATGCATACGGGAGCGGCCGTCATGCCTATTTTCACGACACGCATGCCCGATGGCCGCTACCTGACCGAAATCGGTCCGCAGGTTGAGACCGTCCAGACGGGCAACCGTGATCATGACATGCTGGTCAACACCCAGAATTACGCCACCGTCATCGAAGGGCATGTCCGTAAATATCCCGACCAATGGCTCTGGCTGCATCAGCGCTGGAAGACGAAGCGCTGCCAGGCCAGGAGGGGCAATCTTTGATGATCGAGACCAACAAACTGCCTCCCGCAGGCCTTCGTAAAATATTGATCCGCGGCACCAACTGGATCGGCGATGCCGTTATGACTCTGCCGGCAGTGAACTCCATACGCGCAGCCTACCCCGGAGCGCATCTGGCAATTCTTGCCAAGTCCCCGGTTGCCGATATCTATGGAATGTTTTCACCTGTGGACGAAATCATTCCTTATGATACTAAGTTTGATAACCCGCTGGGAGTATTGCGCCTGGCGCATCGACTCCGGGTAAAGAAATTTGACGCGGCCATTCTTCTCCAGAATGCTATTGAAGCGGCGATCATCGCCCGGGCGGCGGGAATCCCGATACGGGCGGGTTACAATTCCGACGGACGCGGGTTTCTGCTGACTCACGCGGTCCGACGAACCGAAAATATCTTTAAAGTGCACCAGATTAATTATTACCTGGAAATGGTGAAAGCCCTCGGGTGCAGAGATGTGGACAGCGCCATCCATCTGGAAGCGTATGTCTCTCCGGCGACGGCCAGAGAAGTCATGCAGCAATACCTGCCCGGCAACACCCGGAGTATCATCGGCATTGCGCCCGGCGCCACTTATGGCCCGGCCAAAAAGTGGCTTGCCGACCGGTTTGCCGCTGTGGCGGATCGTCTGAGTGCGGATTTAAATGCGCAGGTTGTCCTTTTCGGCGGAAAAATGGACCGCGAAACCGCGGGAGAGGTCTGCAGGCAGGCCCACTCGAACATCATCAATCTTGCCGGTAAATCCACTCTCGTCGAATCGATTTATCTTATCTCGCAATGCCGGCTGTTTATCAGCAACGATTCGGGGCTGATGCATGTGGCGGGTGCGCTGAATATTCCCACGGTTGCCATCTTCGGATCAACCAATCCCGTAACCACATCGCCTGCCGGAGAAAAGACCGTCCTCGTGCGCAAAGAAGTGGAATGCAGTCCCTGTCTCAAAAAAACGTGCCCGACGGATTTTCGCTGCATGACGATGATAACGGTCGATGATGTCGTGGCGGCGGCAAATACCGTATTGAAGAGAAATTGAAGCCTATGAAGAAGAACGCTGCCGTCTTTCTGGATCGTGACGGAACCATCAATGAAGAAGTCGGTTATCTCGACCGGGCAGGGAAGCTTAGGATGATTCCGGCCGCTTTTGAAGCCATCCGTCTGATCAACGAAAGCGGCATGAAGGCCGTCGTTGTGAGCAATCAGGCCGGTGTCGCCAAAGGGCTGTTTACGGAAAGTTTTGTGCACGAAATCAACAGTCTGATTCAAAATTTGCTGCAGGAAAAGGGCGCAAGAATCGATGCGTTCTATTTTTGTCCGCATCACCCGACGGAGGGGAGCAACCCCTACCGCGCAGTCTGCAATTGCCGGAAGCCGGCGGCGGGAATGCTGCATCAGGCCGCGGCTGATGAGGACATTGATCTTGCGAGATCCTACCTCATCGGAGACCGCCTGCGCGATATCGAGACGGCCCATCGGGCCGGAGCGAAGGGCGTTCTGGTCGCAACGGGATACGGGCAGGACGCCATGCAGGAGAGCGGTCAGGATGAGCAAAGCGAAATGAACAAGCCCGATTACAACGCCAAAGATATTCTGGAGGCGGTGCACTGGATATTGAAGGATCGCACGTGAATATTTTAATCGTCAAACTGAGCGCTATCGGTGACGTGATTCACACCCTTCCCTCTCTCAATGCTCTGCGTCGCTTGTACCCCGATGCTCACATCACCTGGGTTGTTGAGGAAGAAGCGGCGGACCTCGTCGTCAATCATCCGCAGCTTGATCGCGTCATCATTTTCAGGCGAAAAAGCTGGATCAATAAAATTAAAACCGGTCAATTCCGGCAGGCATGGCGGGATGCGCGATTATTTTTTGCCCGGCTGCGCAGCCGCCGGTATGATCTCGTTGTCGACTTCCACGGTCTTTTCAAAAGCTCGATTATTGTTTGCTTGAGCAGGGGGAAAAGAAAGCTGGGATATGATTCGTGGCAGGAATTGACCCGTTTGTTCCTCAACGACAGAATTCCGGAAGATATGAATAAGCATGCGGTCGACCGTTATCTGGATTTTCCGCGGCATCTGGGCGGCGAGATCGGGAAACCGGACTTCATCGTGCCGATCCCGCAGGAAGCTATAGCTAAAAGCCGCACGCTGCTGGATTTGCATCATCTGGAAGCAAAGAGGTACATTGCGGTTAATCCCGTTGCGCTGTGGGATACCAAGTTGTGGGACGATCAGAAGTTTGCCGCGCTTGCGGATGCCATTTCGCAGCGGATGAACATCCCCGTTGTCTTTACCGGCCGGGATAAAGAATCCCTTGACAAAATCACTTTGAAAATGGCTACAAAGGGTATCAATATCGGCGGACAAACGACCTTGCCGGAGCTGGCCTGCATCTATCAGGATGCACTGGCCGTCATTACCACAGACTCCGGACCTATGCATCTGGCCGCAGCCGTCGGAACGCCGGTGATCGCTCTTTTCGGACCGACTGATCCGGCAAGGACCGGCCCTTACGGAGCAAACCATATTATTATCAGAGCAGGCCTTTCGTGCAGTCCCTGTTTCTTGAAAAAATGTCCAACCCGGAAATGCATGGAAGACATCATGCCCGAACAAGTATTGGAGGCTGTGGAGAAGCTAGTGAATAGTGGATAGCGGTTCACTCCACGGGGGTGGAGCTTTGTCGTAGACTAACTTGCTGATCCTGCGACAATGGATTAAAGGCATTTAGGTATCCGGAATGATGAGGCCGTATCAACACTGGTGCTATATGCCCGCTGGATAGCGTGGTCCGGGAGCTGGCGAATTTATCATTGGTGAAGCATATGCTATCCCGTTCAGAAGAGAGCCATAATCGACAGCTTCCCTTTCCGGTCATACCGAATACCATTTCGAGGATCGGAGTTATGAAAAAGAAAAAGAGTTCGAAGAGAACAGGAATGAAGCTTCCGAAACATTTACGTTTCATAAACCAGCACGCAGCAGGTATTGACATTGGTTCACGGAGTCATTTTGTGGCAGTTCCCGAAGGGGCTGATGAACAGCCCGTGCGGGAGTTTTCCACATTTACCGGCGATCTTGAGCGTTTGGTAGAGTGGTTGGCGTCATGCGGCGTCACCACCGTTGCGATGGAATCTACCGGAGTATACTGGATACCCGTTTTTGAGATATTAGAGAGTCACGGGTTCGAAGTGAGACTGGTTAATGCCCGTCATGTCAAGAATGTTCCTGGACGGAAAAGTGATGTTTTGGACTGTCAGTGGATACAGCAACTTCATACCTATGGACTGCTTCGCGGCGCTTTCCGACCGACAGAACAGGTTTGCACACTTCGTGCCTATGTGCGGCAGAGAGCTACCTTGGTTCGAAGTTCATCTTCCTATGTTCAACGGATGCAGAAAGCGCTGTCACAGATGAACCTGCAACTGCACAATGTTGTGGCTGACATTACCGGTTTGACGGGCATGCGAATCATCAAGGCCATTCTTGCTGGGGAACGCACCCCTGAAGTTTTGGCTACTATGCGCGATAAACGGTGTAAAAACAGTGAATCAACGATTGCACGTTCTCTGAAAGGCCATTATCGTCCGGAGCATTTGTTTAGCCTTCGTCAGGCGGTTGAGCTCTACGAATTCCATCAGGAAAAGATCGCTGACTGCGACCGTGAGATATTAGAACAACTGAGTTGCTTCGATTCTGAGGATGCCCCGCATGACGCGCCGCCTGCCGATGTGGGCGAAGCGCTCCAACGGATGTCGGGGGTTGATCTGACCAGTATTGACGGACTTGATACCACCATCGCCCTAAAGATTCTTGCGGAAATTGGCACGGATATGAGTCGTTGGAAGACGGCCAAGCATTTTGCTTCCTGGCTTGGCTTGTCGCCCGGGACAAAGATCACGGGAGGAAAGATTTTGAGCAGTGCGACCAAACCGGTGGCCAATAAGGCAGCTGCCGCTTTTCGTATGGCGGCTTTCACGCTTTTCAAATCAAAAAGTGCTTTAGGGGCTTATCTTCGGCGGCAACGGGCTCGATTGGGTTCACCCAAGGCCATTACCGCCACAGCGCACAAACTTGCCCGTCTGGTTTATGCCATGCTTACCGGTGGCACCTCCTATGTCGATGCAGGTCAGGAATATTATGAAGAACGTTACCGGGCAAGAGTGGTACAGAACCTCAAACGAAAAGCTCATGATATGGGATTTGAATTGGTGTCTCGTCAAACAGTTACGGCGCCAAGATGAATCCAATGAATTCAAATTTATATGGTGAAGTTAGTCAGAAGTGAATAGTGAATAGTGAATGGTGAATGGTGAATGGTGAAAGACAGTTCAACGTTCTATGTTCAAAGTTCAAGGTTAAAAGAATAAGTTTTAAGATTTAAGTAGTTAAGTAAAAGATGAAGAAGTTTTACGTTTTACGTGTTACGTAAAGAGCAGGACAAAGTTTTAAGTGTTAAGCAAGAGATAGGTCATTCCGCGGGCGGGCTGTGGCAGAATCCACTCTTGTCAACGAGCCGCCCCCTTATGTCATTGCGAGCCGTCGCTCAGACGGCGTGGCAATCTCATGGATTCATCTGCTCTCCGGAAGGGCAGAATCCGCTTTCTGTCATTGCGAACGGACCCTTGGTCCGCATGGCAATCTCATGATCTCTAAAACGGGTTTTGTTTATGGATAAACAATTTTTCGTTTACATCATGACGAACAGAAACAATACGGTTCTTTACACCGGCGTGACCAATGATTTACATAGAAGGGTCTTTGAACACAAAAATAAATTACTGGACGGATTCACGAAGAAATATAATGTCAACAAATTGGTATTTTATGAAATGTACGACGATATCCGTTATGCGATTTCCAGAGAAAAGCAAATAAAGAGCGGGACACGGGCAAGGAAGATAGAACTAATTGAAGAGATGAACAGCGGATGGACGGACCTTTATGCTGCAATATAAGATTGCCACGCCTCCTCTGTTGTCATTACAAGCCGCCCCTACCCGGAAGGACGGAATCCGTTGCTGTCATTACGAGCCGCCCCTCGGGCGGCGTGGTAATCTCAAGCATGCGTCAACTTATAGGATTGCCACGTTCACTGCCGTGAACTCGCAATGACAAAGTAGGGACCAAAGATGCCACCACCACTTTGGTTGGCATGGCAGCGCCAGAGTGGCGCTTCACAATGACAGGAACCAGGATTCTTAATATATCCGCATGTATTTTAGGGAGCAGCCGCTATGAACAGACAATTTACGCACGTCGCCATTATTGTCTTTGTAATTCTTTTTGCGCCCTTCTTTTTGATGCCGGCACATGCCGCCTCATCGCCGAACGTGACCCTGGATCGCGACCTTTACCGCGATATTGAATTCTGGGCGGCCGAAGGCCTCATCACCAGCAACATGAATTCGATAAGACCATTTTCCGGAAGCGAAGTGGGCAGACAATTGGCCGAAGCGCTGGACAAATGCAACGCCATGGCCACACCCTCCGCAACGTGCCGCGATATTCAAAATCGCTACGCGCAGCTTTTCGAAGCGGAGATTGCCGAGGCTCGCTCGCCCGATAACATCAAGCATACCTACATCAAACCCTTGGAAGCTCTTACCTTGAGCTACAACTATCAGAGTGGTCCATTCTCCACGTACAACAATGAAGGCATTGATTACGGCAGAGGCAGCAACGTCGTGGCGCGGGCACAGACCCAAGCCCGCGTCGGCCGCGTGCTTTCCTTTTTTGTCGAGCCGGCGCTGATTTACAACCAGCACTTCGGCCGGGAAGAAGACGGCGAAGGCGGCGCAAGGAGCACCTTGCGACTGCACAAAGGCTACGCCAAACTGACGGTTTTTAATGTCGAACTGGAGGCGGGAAGAGATTCCCTGTGGTGGGGGCCGGGTTACCACGGCTCGCTGCTCATGTCCAACAACGCTCATCCTTTTGACATGATCAAATTATCCAACCCCGAACCGGTGCGTCTGCCGTGGATTTTTTCTTATCTCGGGCATTGGCAATTCAACTTGATCTTTTCTCAACTGAACGACGAACGAGCCGGCAGTGAATTGGCCAATCCTTTTCTGTACGGCTTCCGCCTGGGACTCAAGCCGCTGCAATACGTTGAGTTGGGCGTATCCCAGCTGGTATTGTTTGGCGGACCGGAACGGCGCAGTCTGAATCTGAGCGAGATCAATCAGATTATTTTCGGCAATACCGACAGACAAGGAGAAAAAACGGAAAGCAACCAGGAAGTCTCCGCGGATATCGCCATCACTCTGCCGAATCTGAAGAAATATATTTTTGTGGCGGACGGAATAAAACTTTACGGCGAAATCGGCGCGGAGGACAACGGCTACCCGCCGACCAGCAGGGCCTGGCTTGCCGGACTGGCCATCTTTAAGCCATTTGGTTTGGAACGAGCCGCCATTCGCGGAGAGTATGCAACCACAGTTTTAGGACCCTACAACTCGCCGGCTTCCTGGTATAGACATCCTGCATACCCAATGCGCTACGAAGGCCGCGTCTTTGGACATCATATGGGAACTGAAGCGGAAGACTTTTTTATCGAATGGTCGCAGAGTTTTGAAAAGATTTATTACAAACTAAGTTTTGATCTGGAAAGAAGCGGTTATAAAACCAAGCCTTCGGCCCAGTCCAGAAAACAGTATCTGGGAGAAATTGGCTATCGATTCACCTACAACACGAACCTCACCTTGAGGTATTCGTATGAAGACATCGACAACCTCGACTATATTGAAAATCAAAGTCAAAGAAACCACTTCATCGGCCTGGACGCCGCAATATATTTCTAGACGAAGTAGTTTTAAGTTTTAAGATTTAAGTAGTTAAGTAAGGAATGACGGAACAATCGTCATATAACATGACGTATGACGAAATAGATGTCAACCGTGGAAATGCATCGCTCACGCCGCGATTGCGGGACGGTAAATATTTTTGGCCAGGACAATGCAAATCGCATATAAACGAAAACCCCGTCTTCCGGGGCATCACTTAGCACTGTTTTCCCTTTTTTTACTTAAACCTTAACTACTTAAAACTTAAATCTGTTCTTATTTCTTACTTAAAACTTAACACTTAAAACTTAAAACTATTTCTATTTAACTTAAAACTGTTTTTTCCTTTCACTTTTCACTTTTCACCATTCACGTTTTTGCTATCCACTATTCTTCTATCCAAAATTCAGAATTTATATTTGCTTTTAAAAGTAATTAGGATTAACATTGAACCATGCCAACGGTAATGAAATTAGGATCATTCAGATTTCATTTTTATTCTGACGAAGGGAATGAACCACCTCATATCCATATCGAAACGCCGGATGGTGAATGCAAATTCTTGCTTGATCCTGTTCGATTGTCACGCAACAAAGGCGTCGCGCCACAAAGCATAAGACAAATTGAAAGGATAATCTTCGAACACCGCAATTTTTTTGAGGACAAATACCATGAATACTTTAGCCATGAAAAATGAACCTGTCGAGCCCACCGCAATAAGGGCATGGACAGAAAAAAGGACTATCTATATTGAGCTCACAGACGGACGGATCATTGGTTTTCCTGCCAGTCGTTTTAAGCTTCTTGCCAATGCCCCGGATGAAAAATTAAAGGAAGTAACTTTGCGCCTGAATGGTTTCGCCTTGCGTTGGGAATCCCTTGATGAAGACATTACCGTTCCCGGGATAGTCGCCGGAAATTTTCAATTACCCTACAACATCGAATAGAAATCGTACCCAGCCCCTAGCCTTTGTTTTTTATCCACCATAAACCATTCACTATCCGCTATTTTAACCTTGAACGTAGAACATTTTGTACTTAGTTACTTAACACTTAAAACTTAAATCTGTCTTTATTGCCCTTAAAACTTAAATCTGTCTTTTATTTAACCTAGAACATAGAACGTTGAACGTAGAACATAGAGCGTTGTTCACTTAACTACTTAAATCTTAAAACTTAAAACTGTCTCTATTGTCCTTCTTCAATAACCAAACCCTGAAACATTCAATGAATCAAACATCTCATCCATTGCGGTAACGGGATATATACGGATATTATCGCGTTGCTGAATCTCTTTGCCGCCATAAATCAAGCCGGAACCGTAAGGTGGTTCGCCTGCCACGTGGGAAAAATACTTTAGCCCTTTGAAAAAATCCGCGGCGATTGTTGCTCCGGCTTTCACCTCCATTGGAAACGTTTCCTGTCCGCTTTCGAGGATCATATCCACTTCGTTTCCCCGGCTATCGCGATAAAACGTCACAGCGTTCTTTTTGCCTCTATTGAGACGGTATTTAATCGCCTCCATCAGCGCGAGATTCTCGAAAAGATTGCCCCGCAACGGATCCCGGCTTACATGCGTTTCGGTCTCCATTCCCAGCAGATAGGACGCCAGCCCAACGTCGTAGAAATATATTTTGGGTGCTTTGATCAGTCGCCTGGAAATATTGCGATACCATGGTTGAAGCAAAAAAATTATATAACTTGCTTCGAGAAGTGATATCCACTGCTGCACCGTCGTGTGAGAAACACCGGTATCATTAGCCAGACTTTGCATATTGACGATCTGTCCGATCCGCCCCGCACACAATCGGACAAATCTCTGAAATATGCTCAGGTCACGGATAGACGTCAATTGCAGCAAATCCCTTTCGATGTAGGTTTCATAATAATCGCCCAACGCCTGCGTTGGATTCAATCCCTGATCGTGGATGCGCGGATAAAAGCCTTTCAGCATGATCATGTCGATTGATTCAGGAAGCGTCGTTTCCTTAACTTCGGAGATACTGAAGGGCAACAACTTCAAGAGAGCAGTCCGGCCTGCCAGTGATTGATTAACCGTATCCATGACCTCGAACTGCTGGCTTCCGGTAAGGATAAACTGCCCGGGCGTTTTGCGCTCATCGACAATGCCCTGGATATAGGAAACGAGCTGAGGAACGCGCTGGATTTCATCAATGATAAGACCGCTTGTGTAAGTAGATAAAAAACCGCGCGGATCAGAAGCAGCATATGCGCGGACATCCGGACTCTCCAGGTTGGCATAAGCCATTTCCGGAAAGACCTTGCGGCAAAGAGTTGTCTTACCGCTTTGCCTGGGTCCTGTCAGCGTAACAACAGGATATTGAGTGGCTAAATCATGAAGAATTGGTTCAATTTTTCTATCAATCATGTTGGATACTTACCACAACAATAAACATATTGCAACTAAGATATTCATATTGCACAAAAATCAACGGACAAAAAATAAAACCCCTTTTTCCCAGGGGGTACTTTTCCTATTCTTTACGTAAAACCTAACACGTAAAACGTTTTTTTTACTTAAAACTTAACTACTTAAAACTTAAAACTGTTTCTATTTCTTACTTAACTACTTAAAACTTAAAACTGTTTCTATTGTACTTAAAACTTTTCACCATTCACTATTCACTATTCACTATTCACGTTTTTTCTGCTTCACCTTTCACCATTCACTATTCACCATCGCCCATCACCTACCAAACCGTTTTGACATGCTCATAATTTCTTATTTTTTCATCTTTTGTAACTAGAACAGCCCCCAGGGAAATTGCCGTGGCAATGATAATTCGATCCGCGGGATCATTATGCAGAACGCCCGGCAACTGTACTGATTTTAGCGCAATACTATTACTGACGGGCACAAAATCAAAGAACGGCAAGGCTTCAGAGGCGGCGACCCAATCTTCCGGGCTCATCGTCAGCTTCAGCCTACCGCGCGAGGCAAGAATAGCAACTTCCCAAGTACTGATGGAGGAAATCAAAACATTTCTATTAGTTACTGCCTCATCAATTATCTGTTTCGCCTTTTCCGAAAGAAACTCCGGGTTGCTAACCCACCAGATCCATGCATGCGTGTCTAAAACGATCATTGAAGTACCTGCCAATCCTCAAGTGCAACCGGTTGAGTGGGCTCGTCATACTTCAGAACAGAACTGCGCAAAATTTTCAATTGATCTTCAGTATTTGCAGTATAGGGCATAACCTTCAGCACGGGTTTCCCACGATCTGTAATAATAAGCGTCTCTCCACTCTCTTCAATGAGACGAAAATATTCCAGAGATCGCGGTTTGAATTGAGATTTAGAAATCATTCGTTCCATATTTTGATTATCCTCTCTTGCTATTTTCTATATAAATGACAACTTACCACTGTCATTTATATATGGTCATATGACCATAGTCACATCATGTTGTCAACAAAAACTTATAAAAGATCACTATCCCAAGAAAGCCCCGGTTTCCCAGGGTCGAATTTTATTTCTTGTGCTTAATACTATTTTTATTTTCTATCCACGATTCACAATTCACTATTTCCTTTCCCCATCCACTGCGCGAAGCGCAAACATTGAACTCAGAACGTTGAACATAGAACGTAGAACTGTCTTTTTGTACCATCCACTATTTCCTATCGCCCGTCGCCCCTGGTCTTACTTAAATCTTAAAACTATTTTTCCTTTCACCATTCACTATTCACTCTTCACGTTTTTTTACTTAACTACTTAAAACTTAAATCTGTTTTTCCCTTCACCCTTCACTATTCACACGCTTTTCTGCTTCACCCTTCACCTTTCACGTCTTCTTGGCCCTCTACAATTGAACGTGCTTAATATAATCCGCAAACAAGATAATCTTCTTGCTTTCGGATGGCTGAAATAGAAACGGTTCGACGTCTTTGGCCAGCTCTTTCATATTTATCCCTTGTAAAAAATCCAGCACTTTCTCTTTCAGCGCTTTTGGATTCGGCACACCGGCTTTTTGATTCAGGTATTCATAATTTGGTTTTGCTTTTTGCAGCAAAAAAACCACATCATAAAAATCCCGCCCCTTAGCTCTTTTACGGTTAAGCAGCGCATAAAATTTTTGCGCCAGAAGAACATCGGGAGGCGTTACCGCAATCTGTGTGAAAACGTCAAATTTATTCAGAAACACCTTGTCCGGCTTATAGAAAAAATCATGCGGTTCCGTATCCACCTGGATCAGGATCTTTTCCTGCACGAAGTCAGACATGGCATTCTCAAACAGAACTTGCGGCACTTTGATATAGCAGCGAAAAGCTCTCTTCAGAACATTGCGGATTTCTACAGTGTAGCCTTCCCTCCGGAGCCCCGTTTGAATTTCTTTAGTCAGCAGAGTAAAGTCATCTTCACTGAGTTTAAAATTGTCAAAATCAAGGTCTTCAGAAAAACGCGCATTCCCATGGACAATACGCAAGGCCGTCCCACCCAAAAAAGACAATTTAGGGGCCAGCCTGGAATTGAATATGACTTCCAGAATTTTGTATTGCAGATATTCGCGCAGAATATTTCTTTTAAAACCGCGCAGATTTTCAGGGTAGTGTTGTTCGATTTGATTGATGCTAATCATGGTTGACGTACTCTAAAAATCTCTTGATTCTTTTTTCGAGCCGCTTATTGTCGAAGGCGGCAAGATACCTTTGGAGCTTATCTGTGCTTGCCTGTTCTTTGAATTCTTCACCGTTGATACGCAAGCCGGCAAAATCCTCTTCCGTTTTCAGCTGTGCATTAAGGTAGAAATAGTCAAGAATTGCTTTTTCCGGTTCCGCAATTTTGAAGTTGCGGTTACGATAGCTGACAAGGCGGTAACCAAATATCAGTTGCGGTTTGATTTGATGATAAATAAATTCGCCAAAAGCCGTCACAAAATGATTTGTTTTGCGGGACGAAACAGACGTAATGCCATACACAGCTTCCGGAATGAGGTTGTAATGTGCAAGAGCTATTTCCATCGACACGTAGGAAGGCGCATAAATTTTATTAGCCACCAGGAAAAGAACTTCTTCATTGATTTGCAGATCAGAGAAGACATAATGCCCTCTTCGGATCATTTTTATGTATCCTTTTTCCTGCCATTCACTCAGACGGCGAAGATCAAATCCGGCATCAATTTTCCGAATATCGGTTAAATTAAAAGCAATAAAATCTATTAATCGTTCTCTAAATGATAGATAATTCATAAATAATATTTCCGTATTATGTGAATATTAACATATTGCGGAAACATAATGCAACAATTTTCAGAAATTGAAAGTAAATAAAAAACCCCCGATTTATCCGGGGGTTTATGGCTTTCTTCCTGCGCCTCACGTAAAACCTAACACATAAAACGTAAAACTTTTCTAAAGGTGTTTTTACTTAAAACTTAACTACTTAAAACTTAAATCTATTTTTATTTTTCACTTACCGGTATCGACAAGATAATCGCTCAGAACAATAATCTTGATCTCCTTGATTCCTGAAAGCTTCTTGTCATTGGTTAAAAAGGCGTCCGCTTCGGCGTCGAGCGCCGTGGCAATTTGAATGGCGTCTATGGTTTTAAGATGAGGATATTTGCCCCGCAGAACACCTGCGGTTTCGCCGATGATTTCCGTAATCGGAAGCAGAGTCAGGTTCTGTCCGTTTTTGAGATAGGTCTTGAATTTTTCCGTCAATTCTTCATTCTTCGTCTCCACCGGTTTCGGCAAAACCTCAGAAAGAGTCAAAACCGATGTAAATGCCTGAATCCTATTTTCATTCATCAACTCAACGATTTCCTTAATCAATGGACCAAACTGGTGATGAGCCTCTATGAAATAGATAATTGGCGCGGTATCCAGGAAAACCGTTTTGATTTCCTCAAGGGCTTTAGATAAAATCATATCCGATCTTCCCTCGCCCGATTCACATAATCCTGGGCATCCTCCTCGCCCCACATCCCCTTCCCCGTGCCGTAAAGGTCGTTCCAATTCAGGTCTATCCCCAATTTTGTCTGAACGGAGCGAAGCCGTCTGGCAATGCGTTCAATCAAACGAATCTGCTCGAATATAGGCAAATTCATGATTTGGCTTTCTATCTTCTCTAGATTATTTGCGGCCCGCATAAAACTCTCCTCATTGATCCCCGGCAAAAGTTTATTTCCATAGTACAAATAGTGGGATCACGAAGCCAAAAAGTCAAGCAATTTAGTTGAATGACGCCCTCTCTTCACATTTCTTTGCCCTTAAAACTTAACTACTTAAATCTTAAATCTCAAAACTTAAATCTTCTTTCTTTTTTCACGTAAAACGTAACACCTGAAACGTAAAACGTTTTTATCTTTTCCTTAACTACTTAAAACTTAAATCTGTTTTTATTTAACGTAAAACGTTTTTATCTTTTACTTAACTACTTAAAACTTAAAACTATTTTTTAAGGTAACTCATCGCAGCGCTTCAAGACCTTTACGATCAAGAATGCTCAATAGCTTGAGAGAAGGACCGGCAGGATGCTTATCACCGATCTCCCACTTCTGAATTGTAGAAAGACTGGTATTGAGCACTGCCGCCATAACCGCTTGGCTAAGACGATAACGTTCTCGCAGAGCGCGAATCTGACCTGCCGAATAAGCAGAAACCGGTTCGACACACAAAAAATCATACTCCCGCATTCTGCGTTTATCAATAACCCCGACTTTATGTAGATCCTGGGCTGTTTCATGAACCGCGCTTAAAAGGCGGCTCTTATACGTTTCACGCTTCATTTTCAACCTCCACCAAAAAACCCTCTTCAATGGCAACTTTAATTTGGACCGCAGACATACCAAGAAGATCCTTTGCCAGCATCTTCAAAGTGGTCAGTTCATTTTCTAATATATTTTCACGCTCATTCTTCTCAAAACCAAACACAAAAAACCATCTGTCATTCAAAATTCGTCGCCAGCAATGTTCTCGTACCGCCGCTCTTGCCTCGCCCTGGCAAAGCAATGCGTTTCTTCACAATACCGCCGCCAAGATCAGCTTCCAGCAAACCACTCTGAATTTCAAGTACAGCCGTTTTAAGAAATGAATCTTTTAAACCGGCCTTTCGGGCCCAACGGGTAAAATGTCTGGTCTTATAAATCATCCGTGCCTACACTATACCACTTAGTGAAACACTTTGCAAGATTAAATCTTACCCATAGGTAATTCAAAATCCATAATTCATAATTGTTTCTAAAATCCTATCCACCACCAACCCATAATTCATAATCCATAATTCATAATCATTTTTTTAAAGCGGTGGTTTTCACAATCGAAGTCAACAAGTTGATAAGACTTTGAGATTCAGAAAGCAGGGGCTCAATCTTTTCTCCGGGAAGGATCTTACTATCTCTGAGTAACCGCAACCAATAGTTGGACTCTCGTGCCTCTTTTGACGCTATGGACATTTTTGATAAAAAATCTGCTCTACTCTGTCCAGCTAAGGCCTCCTCAACGTTTGCGCCAATACTAGTCCCAGAGCGGAGTAACTGCTTTGACAAAACAAATTCATTTTGTTTGAGAAGATCCCGGTAAAGACCAATCACACTGAGGGAAAACGCATAGCTCTTCTCCTGCACAACATTATCTTTCACAAAATCGCCTCAATTCAAAATTAAAAATCAATAATTCATAATCGTCATTAATTGCGCTTAGCGCAATTAATGACTTACTCCTTCCCTCCTGATCACTTTCAACAACGTCATCCAGAGAATTCTTAAATCGAAAAGGAAAGAGTGGTGCTTTAGATAGTACTCTTCAAACTCTACTTTGACGGGAATCGGTAAATCATCACGACCGTTAATCTGAGCCCAGCCCGTAATTCCCGGAATCAAATGGTGAACACCTTTTGCCGTCCGCAAAGCGACCAGATCGTCCTGGTTGAACAGGGCTGGTCGTGGCCCAACGAAACTCATATCGCCTTTCAAAACGCTCCACAACTGCGGCAATTCATCCAGACTCGACTTTCTCAGAAAGGGACCAATGGACGTCAGATAAGCATCGGGATTTTGAAGCAAGTGCGTTGCCACCGCGGGCGTGTCAATTTGCATGGTTCTGAACTTCGGCATCCGGAAAATCTTATTATCCATTCCTACACGATCGGACCAATATAAAGCAGGCCCTTTTGATGTCAGCTTAATCATGACAGCGATCAACAAAATAGGAATAAATAAAATCAGCAGCAGGCAAAGGGAAGAGAATAGATCAAAGATTCTTTTCATACGGTGAGCGGTTTGAAATATTTTAATGGCATAAATTCTGAAGCATTGCATTAAGACGTTTCATAAATACTGGTTTACTAAAATTATCCTTATAATATCTAAACGAATTAGATGAATATGTCTTAAATTTCCAAGGCTCTGAAACAAATTTTCTAACCAAGAGAGCGAGTTCCTCATAGTTCTCGGCTTCGCAGCAGAGACCGCATCCACATGCCTCGATAATCCTTCTTGTTTCGCCATCAATGGCACCGATCACTGGTTTGCCGGCTGCCATATAAGATTGAACCTTACCCGGTAACGTATAGGAAATGTAATCATGTTTCTTAAGTGTCACAATCAAAGCAGTGGCCTTCGAAAAAAACACTGGCATCTCTTCTGCAGGGCATTGACCATGAAAGAAGACACAGTCAATCAGCCCCATTTCGTTCGTCATATTTTCACATCTTTTTCGTGCGGAACCATCTCCAACAATGTGCCATTCAATATTCACCAAATCCTTTAGTTTGGCAGCTGCTTTTATTATCGTCTCAACACTTTGCATTTCCCCAATATTGCCGGCAAATAGCAATCGCACTTTGCCTTCAGTCAATTTACAATCATTAGAAGGAACAGAGAGGTACAGATCCTCTGCAAATTGTGGTAGATAGTTTTTATCTTCCACCTCAAGGTTCAGCGTTTCTTTCAGATATTTGATAAACGAAAGAGAAGACACGCACACCGAATTAGCCCCATGATAAATCCATCGGCTAAGAACCAGCAATAATGAATAAACAAGCGATGGACGTGTAATGTTTGCGGCGGCAATACTTTCTGGCCAAATATCTAAACAGTAAAGAAGCACTTTCTTGCCTGTTACTCTTTTATAAAGAAGCGCAGGCAACGCCATAGTTATAGGCGAAAGCTGATGAACATAGACGACATCATAATCATGTTTAAAAAATAAGACCCATAAACAAGATATTAACGCAAATGATATGTAATTCATTGCTAGTTGAATTACATTTTGACCTCTCGGTATTAATGGCACTCTAACTACTTGTACGCCCGAGACGGTTTCGTAGCGCTTCCTAAAGCATCCATATCCGGGATAAATTTTTCCGGCTGGATAATTAGGTGTTCCAGTAAGAACAACCACGTTATGCCCCATGGCCGCAAGCGACTCACAAATATCACTGACTCTAAAAGGCTCAGGTTTATAATATTGGCAAACTACAAGAATTTTCATATATAAAGAATATCACCGTACTAATATGAATTGGCCAGTCACAGCAAAATACTAGCTAAGCTTATTTAAACCAGACCACCCGATTGATATAATCGGTATAGCTCAAGATGATACGGACGACTTTTTCAGAAACATTGGGCACGTCATAATCTTCTACTATCTTCAACAATCGATTCTTGTCGGGCAGCTGCCCTGAAAGGATAGCAAGAGCCTCCTTAATTCTTGACCATAATAGCCCAACCATAATCACGGCCCCCTCCTCCATACCCTCCGGACGCTCGTGGGCCTGCCGGATATTAAGGGCGGGGAAATCTAAAATTGAGGATTCTTCATTGATCGTGCCGCTATCGGAAAGAACGGCTTGGGCATTGATCTGGAGATTCACATAATCGCTCAGTCCGAAAGGCTTATGCAATTCCACAAGCGCCGGCAGCTTTATGCCTTCCTGTTCAATGCGTTTTCTCGTTCGGGGGTGCGTGGTCATGATTATACGTTTGCCATAAGTGTTAGCCAGACCATTGAGCAGTTCGATGAGCCTCCGGAAGTTGCTTTCGCTATCAACATTTTCTTCCCGATGGCAACTCACAACAAAATATTCTCTGTCTTTTAGCTTTAGCTGACTTCTGATCTCCGATCTCTGTATCTTGGGCATGTAGTAATGCAGCACCTCAAACATAGGACTTCCCGTTCTAATGATGCGATCCGGTGGCAAGCCTTCACGGAGGAGGTATTCCCGGCTAATGCGACTATACGGCATATTAATATCACTGATGTGATCCACAATTTTTCGATTGATCTCTTCCGGAACACGTTGATCAAAGCAGCGGTTACCTGCTTCCATATGAAACACGGGGATTTTTCGGCGTTTGGCGGCATAAGCAGCGAGGCAGCTATTTGTATCACCCAATATCAAAACAGCATCCGGTTTGATTTCCATCAATACGTCGTCCGCGCGGCTGATCACTAGCCCGGCGGTTTCTGCGGCATTCTTACCCGCCGCTTCCAGGAAAAAATCCGGCTTGCGAATTTCCAAATCATCAAAGAATATTTGGTTTAGTTCATAGTCATAATTCTGACCTGTGTGAACAATAACATGGTCAACATAGCGATCCAACGTTGCCATCACGCGAGATAATCGAATAATTTCCGGTCTTGTTCCAATTATTGTTGCAACCTTCATAATACCCCCCAGACGTCAGCGATCAGCGAACAGAGGTCAGAAAACTGCCCGGTTCCTTGATCATACTACCAAGCATTTTCCCGATTTCTTCGTAGAGCTTTGACATTTCAATATGCTCCGTTTTGTTGATGTAACCACAGTCAAAAGCAAAATCCAATGATGAATCGGTCTCATTATTTTCACCATCGCAGTCAGTTAATTTGCTGATAAAGTGAGCTTCGTAGCGGCGTTTGGCCCAAGCCTCTCTTAGATTGAGACACATGGAACGAGAAGAACGTCGGATTTGGCTCGTCAATGCAAATTTTTCTTCAGCTGGAAATTTCTTGCTTATCTGATAGACCAGCATTGCAAGTCGATAAGCTTTTTCATAAACAGTTAATTCTTTTGCTGACTTAATCTGCATCCTCTGATCTCTGTCCACCGACTTCTGTTCTCTGATCTCCGATCTCTGTCTTCCGCCGCTGTCTTTACATTACTTCTTCGAAGTACGTATCAGGCTTCTCGGGATCGAATATCTGATTTGCCCAGAAAAGCGTCACCAGTTCCCCTTCGCCGACATTTTCAATAGAATGCGTATAACCAGGTGAAATATCCACCACGCGATAGTCCTCGCCACTCACCCGATACTCAATAACTTCTGATTTCCGTCCCATCGCCTCTTGCCCATCGCCTATTGTCGCCTTATCCCCCATCGTCTCTGATTTCTGTCCCATGGCCTCTCGCCCATCGCCCATCGCCTGTGTACCTATCTTCCTGAACCGGATAATCGCCTGCCCTTCAACCACCAGAAATTTTTCCGTTTTGGTGTGATGATAATGGTTACCGCGTGTGATTCCCGGCTTCGTGCGGGAAACAAATATTTGGCCAAAGGATGGCGACTTCAGAAACTCTGCCAGGCTTCCCCTATTGTCGGTTTTTATATCAAGGCCGTATGCAAAATCCGATTCTTCAAGGTAGGACAAATAAGTAGCATAAAGCCGGTATATGAGAGGATCATCAAAAGCCGGCACTTGTAGAGAAGACCTTGTGGTCTTGAAGGAATTAATCGTATCGACCAATTCACCGAGTGCTATTTTAAAAGACGGATTAATATCTGCATAAATATGATCACTTGCAGGCATAAAGTGTTTATACGGCGAATGCATAATCCCGGCTGCTTCCATCATGGCCGAACAAACATCATCCACATAAACCAGATTTACTTCATTAGCCCGATCCGAAATACTAATAGGAAGATTACGAGCAATATTGTGACAGAAAGTGGCGACACCAGAGTTATAGTTGGGTCGACACCATTTGCCAAAGACGTTTTTCATTCTAAAAATGACAACTCTTGCGCCCGTATGTCCAGCAAACTTAATCAGTACTTCCTCTGCTTCGCGTTTGCTGACACCATAAGGATTATCCAAAGTGGCCTGAATTGATGAAGAAAGTATAATGACAGGTTTGCGGTTAAGCGAAATCAAAGAATCACAGATCGTTTGTGTAAAGCCGGCATTTCCTGTAGCAAAATCTTCGGGTTTCTCCGGCCGATTAACCCCCGCGAGATGAAAAATGACATCCGCTGTTGCCAATCCTTCTTCTAAAAGCGACAACGGATCAGCCAAATCATATCCAATAATCTCAATATCGGATTGTTTGCCTAGTATCACGACCAGATTCCGGCCAACAAACCCCTTCGCACCCGTCACCAATACCTTCATTTCATTCCATCCCGCTGATCTCTGAACTTCTGATCTCTATCTTTTCCTGTCCACCGACTACTGACAACTGACTTCTGACCTCTGTTCTTATCTTCCTAACTTTGAACGTTGAACCGTATCGTTTCTTTCCCCCATCACCTATAGCCTCTTGCCCATCGCCTATGGCCCATTTTACTTTTCAATCTTCTCCCCTTTGAGCGCCCGTTGAATAATATCCAGTTTAAGCAGAAGTTTCATCATCCCATCAACATCAAGCCGCACGGTATTGTGAGAATTGTAGTCGTCTTTTAAAGATACCTCTTCCTGACCTTCGACAAAATAGCAGTTATAATTCAGATCACGTACATCAGCGGGAACACGGAAATAGTCACCCATATCTTCGGCTTTAGCCATTTCCTCGCGATTCAGAAGTGTCTCGTAAAGTTTTTCACCGTGACGCGTGCCGATAATCCGGATTTCGTTTTTCGCGTCAAACAGTTTCAACAGCGCCTCTGCCAGAATACCAATCGTTGCCGCCGGTGCCTTCTGCACGAAGATGTCGCCCGGATTACCGTTTTGAAAAGCATAGAGAACAAGATCCACCGCATCATCAATCGTCATCATAAAGCGCGTCATATTCGGGTCCGTCAAGGTCAGCGGAGAACCTTCCTGAATCTGGTGCAGGAAAAGAGGAATCACCGATCCACGGGAGGCCATCACATTGCCATAGCGCGTTCCACAAAATATCGTCCTCTTATCACCGTACATCCGCGCTTTGGCAATCATAAGCTTTTCCATCAACGCTTTGGTAATACCCATGGCGTTAATGGGATATACGGCTTTATCCGTACTGAGCACGATGACATTTTTAACCTGGCAGGCCATTGCTGCGTTCATCACGTTTTCTGCGCCCAAGTCGTTAGTGCGTAGTGCTTCGATTGGAAAGAATTCACAGGAAGGCACCTGTTTGAGCGCTGCGGCATGAAAGACATAATCAACATCCTGCATCGCCGGCAAAATACTGTCTGGATTGCGGACATCTCCAATGAAAAACTTTACTTTTGGATTGGCCAGAGAAATGCGTAAATCCTCTTGTTTTTTTTCATCCCGGCTAAAAATGCGAATTTCATCGATTTCCGTATTCAGAAATCGTCGCAACACTGCATTGCCAAAGGTACCAGTACCGCCAGTGATCAAAAGAATTTTGTTTTTGAACATGATCAAACCTCAACATTCAATATATTAAACTACCGATATTTCTTGTGCTCAACGTATTAGTGGTTATATTGGGACTGCTAAGTGGAGATATCGGGTAATGTTACGCAATAATTCTTTTCAATAAGAATATCTTTTTCTGCCCTGTTTGGATAATTTATAAGTACAGCTCTGTAAATACCTTTAAAGACGAATAAACTACCGGCAGCAGCGCCAATGATTCCACACCTCTTAATGAGCTGGCCTATGTCCTGAAGAGACCCAGCGCCACCAAGCACTGTTAAAGGAACCTTTATCGCTGCTCTAATTTTTTCAACCAGCGTAAAATCATATCCTTTCATAACTCCGTCATTATCTATGGAATTCAGTATTACCTCGCCGACGCCAGCTTCTTCCAGCTGCTTCGCAAAAGTTATTGGACATTTGCCAGTCTTCTTTTTGCCATTATGTGTGAAGACTTCGTAATTGCCGCCTAGCAATCTTTTCTTAGCATCTATAACCACAGCAACACTCTGACTGCCAATTTGTTTTGCTATACGAGAAACCAACGTTGGATTAGCCACTGCAGCAGAACTAATTGCCACTTTCTCAACACCCAACCCGATAATTCTTTCTGCCTGTTCAACAGTTTTTATGCCGCCGCCATAGCATAAAGGCATTCGACATTCAGCAGCTAAATGTTCTATCACTTTAAAGTCTGGCGCAGCATTATTAGAAGTAGCGTCGATATCAATGACCATTATTTCATCAACTTCTTTTTCATTAAATATCCGCACTGCGTTGATAGGATCACCGACGTACTTAGGCTTATCAAATCTAATGGTCTTTACAAGACCTTTATCCTTAATCAATAAACATGGAATGATGCGAGGACGCAACATAACTACAACTCCGCAAAATTTTTCAGAAGCTGGCTACCATATTGATGACTTTTTTCCGGATGAAATTGGACACCAAAAATATTCCCAGAGTTAATCGCGCAAGTAAAGAGGCCACCATAATCAGTCACAGCAATGACATCATCATTATTATGAACGTGAAAATAATAGGAGTGCAAGAAATAAAATCGTGCATTTTGTTCAAGCCCTTCAAACAGCATGCTTTTTTGGGTCGGATGAACATCATTCCAACCCATATGCGGAAGACGTGTGCGATGCATTAATGTTGATGGATTCATTTCTTTAACGTCCCCATTGATCCACCCTAGTCCAGGCAAAGCACCTTCCTCGCTGGAACGAGCTAACATTTGCATTCCAACACAGATGCCTAATACTGGCACATGATGATGAAGAACAAACTCATCGAGAACTTGCCTTAAGCCCGATTTGCCAAGTAGTTGCATTGCATGATCAAAAGATCCAACGCCGGGCAAAATTATTTTTTTTGCGGCTTTTAGGTCACTCGGCTGCTTAACAATCACTGATGGTATATTCAGTCTATAATAAACATTGGCAAACGCCTTCACATTTCCTAAACCGTAATCAATTATCGCTATCATTTTATTATTGTCTTTTGTATTCCGAGCATTCTTAAAATGTTTATTGCGAAATTAATGAATACCATGTTGTTTTTATAATCACGGTATGTCTTATTTTCACCATCCATTATTTTTTGTAATTCAGAAACAGTTAAATCCAATTTTTTTGCAATATACTCAAAATCTTGAGCTATCGTTTCTTCGTCATATGCAGGTTTTGCAATAAGTTCTAACGCCTCTGCCCTTGTCATTTGTTTCGTTAAGATTAGACTGGAAAAGTGGGCGCGGTGCTTGTCGTAACCAAACTTCTTGGGCAGCCAGTATCCTTCATAAAACCTGGTAAAACGTGATTCATAGTGTTTGTATGGATAGGTTTGCCAGCCAAAGCGATCTGCCAATTCTTGCATGGCTTGTTCTTTTATGAAAGGCACATGGTCTAAAGGCTTTACAACCCGAACACCCTTTACGAACCGATAATACAGCTTGTACTTAAATATATCGGCTGTAGGAAATTTCTTAAGCGGTCTCTGTCCAAATCGGCGATGTATGTCTTTTATTTGCCTCAAATCAGAGGCATGATAGTGCCATTCCAATGGCTCACGAACACATTCCGTTGAATAATTTGCACCAGTTAAAATGTATTTGTGCCGGTTTTGAGCTGCGTAGTTATACAAACCAGAAAAGAACGCGTGATCCTGTGGTGTGTCTATATGTGGAACTTGAGCTTTGAAAAACGCCAATTGTAAATCTTTCATTTCAGGCCAATCAATAACCTCTGTGTAGAGATCGAGACCGAGACCATCAACCAGCTTTTCTATATTATGCACGGCTTCCTGTGAATTCCAACCGGCGTCAACATGAAAAAGCATAGGTCGGAGACCAAATTTTTCCTTAGCGAGGTATGCCAGATAAGAACTATCTACACCACCACTTAGCCCAATCAAGCAATCGTGATCACGCCCTTTGCCATCTTTTCTTATTTTATCGATTAGCGGGGCAAGCATTTCTTCACCTTGTTCGTTGGGGTGCCAGTTTGGCAGAATATTTTTATGATAATTGCGACAATAATCGCACCAACCACGTTCGTCGAACGTAATATTGGGGTCGCTTGTGTCCATGATGCAATTAGAGCAAATATAATATCTTTTTGTATTCATTATTATTTCCTGATAAGTTTATCTAATTTTAGCATGTACATTATTTTTGCACCGATATTAAACACATAATCTTGATGCTTATAATCTCTATATGTTTTTAATGGCATTATCTGATAGCTTCTTAATTCATCAGTTAATATTTTTAACATTCATGCAATTTGAGAAAATAGCGCATCGGACTCTTCTTTTGTAAGAGGTGGCATACTTAATT
>Ga0351840_1015_pt1 | contig 33462 bp, 19 predicted proteins | sample BONcelHFGM3001E5_FD_206883 | JGI IMG/M metagenome (GOLD analysis project Ga0351840, IMG submission 206883) | Enriched cells from coal bed in the Powder River Basin, Montana, United States - BONCAT cells FGM rep1 HSBNCT.FGM.300.1.E5 ... | reverse complement strand
AAACGGACGACTCATTTTTGTAATTCTGATTTTTCTTTCGAACTCCTTTCTTTACGGACAGAGTTGGATAAGAATTAATCAGCTCGGCTACACACCTGAATCAATTAAAAATGTAGTTCTAATCAGTAAAGAAAAAATGGTTGTTACTGCTTTTCAACTTTTTGATGCTTTAACTGATGAAGTTGTGTATAACGGAGAAAAAATTGAATCATTCGGAAATTACGGTTCGTGCGAATCAAGTTTTCGACTTGATTTTTCTTCTTTTCAAAAAGAAGGAGCTTTTTATGTTAAAGCCGATAATGTTGTTTCTCCAAACTTTGTCATCAATAAAAACATATATAACGGTAAAACCGATTTTCTTCTTAACTATATGAGACAACAAAGATGTGGTTATAATCCTTTTCTTAACGATTCATGCCATACTCACGACGGATTTATAATTTATCATCCAACTCTTGATTCAACTTATATTGATGTGAAAGGAGGCTGGCATGATGCATCGGATTACCTTCAGTATGTTACGACATCCGCAAATGCAACTTGCCAGATGCTTTTTGCTTATCAACAAAATCCAAAAGCTTTTTGTGACGAATATGACGCAAACGGAAAACCCGGTTCAAATGGAATTCCCGATATTCTTGATGAAGCGAAATGGGGGATTGATTGGTTATTGAAAATGAATCCTTCAGATGAACTTATGTTCAATCAAATAGCGGATGATCGGGATCATCAAAGTTTTCGCTTACCTACGCATGATTCCATTAAATATGGGAAAGGGTTACAACGCCCCGTTTATTTCATTACAGGTGAACCGCAAGGAGTAATGAAATATAAAAACAGAGCAAACGGAAAGGCTTCAACCGCAGGGAAATATGCATCAACTTTTGCATTTGCTGCAAAAATTCTTGGGGAATTTTATCCCCAACTAAAAAACGAACTAATTCAGAAAGCAAAATCAGCTTATCAAATCGGAAAAGATTTTCCCGGAGTTAGTCAAACAGCACCATGTCGTGCTCCTTATTTTTATGAAGAGGATAATTATCTTGATGATATGCAGCATGGAGCAATTTCACTTTTCGAAGTTACAAGTGAGAAAGAGTATGCCTTTGATGCAGTTAAGTTCGGTAGAGAAGAAATTGTAACTCCCTGGATGGGGGCTGATACGGCACGCCATTATCAATGGTATCCGTTTGTGAATCTTGGTCATGCAAAAATCGCATCTTCCGAATTTGAAGAACGAAAAGAATTTGTTAACTATTTGAAAGAAGGAATTGAGAGAGTTGTCAAAAGAGGAAAACAGAATCCCTTTTTAAATGGAATTCCTTTTATCTGGTGTTCGAATAATCTTGTTGCTGCATTTTTGACTCAAATAAGTTTGTATCAAAAGATTTCCGGTGACTATTCTTTTGCTGAGGTTGAAGCTTCAATGCGTGACTGGCTTTTCGGTGCAAATCCTTGGGGAACAAGTATGATAGTCGGACTCCCTGAGTTTGGTGTCTCACCAAAAGATCCACACTCGGCTTTTACTCATGTCTATGGATATCCAATTAATGGCGGACTTGTAGACGGACCGATTTACACTTCTATTTTTAACTCGCTAATTGGAATTCATCTTTCCAAGGAAGATCAGTTTAAAGAGTTTCAATCTGACATTGTTGTTTATCATGATGATTGGGGAGATTATTCAACCAATGAACCCACAATGGATGGAACAGCAAGTTTAACTTATTATTTTTCCTCTCTCGCGAATGTTAATGCTGATGAAAATGAAGAAGATTTAATAAAATTTCTCGGAGGAATTACACGTCTTTCAAAAAATGAAAAGAAAATTTATCCGGTTTTCACGGGACATGAATTTGCAGATGGAGCTGAAGTAATAACTTCAACGCTGAAGAAACATAATGCAAAAGCTTCATTCTTTTTCACAGGCGATTTTTACAGAAATCCAAAATTCAAAAAAATAATTCAACAACTTAAAAATGAAGGTTATTATCTCGGCGCACATTCAGATAAACATCTTTTATATGCTTCCTGGGAAAAGAGAGATTCAACTTTAATTTCAAAAAAAGAATTCAAGAAAGATGTTGCTGATAATTATTTAGGTATGGAAAAGTTCGGTATAAAAAAAGAAGATGCACCATTCTATCTGCCGCCTTACGAATGGTATAATTCCGAAATATCTGCATGGACAGAAGAACTCGGTCTGAAGTTAATAAATTTTACTCCGGGCACTTCATCTAATCAAGATTGGACAATTCCTGAACTTGGCGAAAAGTATTACCCATCGGAAAAATTGTATCAAAACATTTTAAGTGTTGAACAAAACGCTGAATCCGGACTAAATGGATTTTTAATGCTAATGCATATCGGAACGGATGATAGGCGAACAGATAAATTCTATAATAAATTGGATAGTCTTTTAACTGAATTATCGAAGCGGGGTTATACTTTCGAAAGTTTGAAGTAGAAGGTCGGTCAATTTTTTTTAAGTGACTTAGAGTGAGTAACTTTGTAAATACATTTTTGAACTTTTAGAATTAATATGACAATAGAATCATTCTTTTTAGCATTTATACCTTTATTCGTTGCGATTGATATAATTGGTACTGTTCCGATATTTTTAGGATTTACAAGCGACTTATCAGAAAAAGAAAAACGTAGATTAATTATCGATGCAGTTGCAGCAGCCTTTATGATTGCAGTTTTGTTCCTGGTAGGCGGTAAACTAATTTTAAGTTTCCTCGGAATTACAATTGATGATTTCCGGATTGCGGGCGGAATTATACTGTTAATATTGGCTATAAATGATATTATGTTTTCTTCAGAAGAAAGAAGAAAACCGGGATCAAAAATTGGAATTGTTCCACTTGGGATTCCTTTAATTATTGGTCCTGCAGCACTTGCTACAATTATGATATTAATTGATTCATTCGGGTTTGTCTCAACTTTAATTTCTATGACAAGTAATTTTATCATCGTGTGGCTTGTGTTAACTTTTTCAGGATCGGTTATTAAAATAATGGGTGAAGGAGGAACAAGAGCATTTGCAAAAATTGCTTCTCTTTTCCTTGCAGCAATTGCGGTAATGATGATAAGAACCGGAATTACAAACGTGATTGTTAAATTTTAGCACCTTGGAATATTTGCCACCAAGGCACTAAGGCTCAAAGGATAAAGCTTTGTGTCTTCGAGCCTTTGTGGCTATCAAAAAAAATTAATCTAAATGTTAAAAGGTGAGCGTGGAAGATTTTGTAGTCTCTGAGCATAGTTATAATTATACGAAATTGTCGGATAACGAGGAACAAATTGGAAAACAAATTGTTCACGCAGCATTTAAAGTTCACAGTGCATTGGGACCTGGTTTGTTGGAGAAGGTTTATGAAGTGTGTATGGCTCATGAGTTGAATAAAGCTGGACTTGCAGTAAAAAGACAAGTAGATATTCCAATCACTTATGATGGAATTGTGTTTGAGGAGGGTCTGCGATTGGATTTGCTTGTTGAAGGTAAAGTTATAAGTGAATTAAAAGCCGTTGATTTGCTTAACCCGGTGTGGGATGCTCAAATAATAAGCCATCTTAAACTTACCGGATTGAGATTGGGGTACTTGATAAATTTTAATGTTCCGTTAATTAAGAATGGAATAAAGAGATTTATTATCTAAATTCATTGAGTGTAAAAAGATTAGCCACAAAGTCGCTAAGGCTCAAAGATAAAAGTTTTATGGTGGTTAGATGGCGGATAAAATAATTGGCTAATAATCGGTTCAATAAGATCATGATGGGCTCAAACGGCTTATTATGGGTTCATAATCGCATTAATTGCATCACGGTTACACCAATTGCAAAATAATTGCAAGTTAATTAGGCCAAAATTGATTTTTATTTGGCAATCTTGGTAATTAGTTGGCGATAAATTCATTCAATGTTTCAAAGAACTTTTTGTTCTTTAACATACAAGGCTCAAAGATAAAAACTTTGTGCCTTGGTGCCTTTGTGGCAGAAAATGTATTTACAATATTTAGAGGTTATGTATGGACTATGGATTGAAAAATAAAACTGTACTCGTAACTGCATCAAGTAAAGGAATAGGCAAAGCCATTGCTTCAGCCTTTGTTAATGAAGGGGCAAATGTAGTTATCTGTTCAAGAAATCTTTCGGAGGTAGAAAAGACAGCAAATGAACTTAAAGCAAAACAAAATGGAAATATATTAGCTCTTCAATGCAATATCGATTCACCCGAACAAATTAACGAGACTGTCAGAATTGCTCAAGAACAATTTGGAACTATTGATATTCTTGTAAATAATTGCGGTGGACCTTCAGCCGGTTTCTTTGAGGAGTTAAAAGAGACTCAATGGGATAGTGCATATAATCAAGTACTATTAAGCGCCAAAAGATTTATCGAACTTGCTCTTCCCGGAATGAAAGATAAAAAAAATGGTAGAATAATTAATGTAACTTCAATATCAGTTAATCAACCAATTGAAAATTTAATTTTATCAAATACGTTTCGTGCTGCAGTTACGGGGATGAGTAAAACTCTAAGCACACAACTCGCTCGATTCAATATTACTGTAAATAACGTTGCTCCCGGTTTTACCCTAACCGAAAGAATAGTAGAATTAGCAGAAAATCGGGCGAGACTTGCAGGTAAAGAAATAAATGAAATTCTATCAGAAATGACAAAAGAAATTCCGATGGGACGAATGGCTGATACATCTGAAATTGCTGCCGGAGTATTATTCTTTGCTTCTGAGAAAGCCGGTTATGTAACCGGGAACTCATTACACATTGACGGTGGATTAGTAAAAGGATTATTTTAACGGAATAGTTATGAAAAATATCTTAGTGATTTTTACAGGCGGAACTTTCTCGATGAAAATTGATGAGGAAACCGGTGGCGCAGTTCCTCACTTTTCAGGAAATGATTTGATGGAATTGATGCCCGATGTAAAAGAACTCGCAAATATTTCTATATATGATTTTGGAAAGTATCCCGGACCCCACATGACTCCGGAACTTATGCTGACCTTATCAAATAAGATTAAAGAGTTTCTTGCTTCAAATAATATTGACGGGATTGTTATTACACACGGAACTGATACTCTCGAAGAGACTGCATATCTGCTTGATTTGACAATTAAAACATCCGTTCCCATTATTCTAACCGGTTCAATGAAAAATAGTTCTGATCCCGATTGGGATGGACCTAAAAACCTTAAAGATTCAATTTATATTTGCCTAAATCAAAACTCACAAGATATTGGTGTTCTTGTTTGTCTCAACGGAGAGATAAATGCAGCAAGCGAAGTTACAAAAACCCATACCGATGATATAGAAACTTTTCATAGTCTCGATTTCGGGGCACTTGGATTTGTACAGAATAACAGAGTCATTTTCAATCGATTGCCGCGCAAACTTGAAATACTCGAAACCGAAAAAATTGAAACAAATGTAGATCTAATAAAATGTTATGCAGGAATGGACGATAAGTTTTTTCGTTTTTCTGCCGATAGCGGAACGAAAGGAATTGTCGTTGAGGCTTTGGGAGTCGGTAATGTCCCGCCAAAAGCTTTTGAAGGGATTAAGTACGCGGTAGAAAAAGGGATTCCGGTTGTTCTCGTCTCACGATGCCCTGCAGGAGAAACGCTTGATATATATGGTTATCCCGGTGCCGGAAAATGGCTGCATCAAATGGGGGTTATCTTCACTGATTATCTTAATGGACAGAAGGCAAGAATTAAGCTAATGCTTGTTTTGGGAAAAACTGCTAAAAACGGTGAATTGAAACTTTTATTTGAAGAATAGAGGTGCCTTTAGTAAAAACTAACAAGTCATGTTACACAGATTGCTAAACGCCGGAGGTTTTCCACCCACTCTCACCATATTCACATACTCGTCGATATCTTAAGATCGATAAACATACATACATCATCATCAATTCAATTTGAACTCTTTTCAAAGTTCATACATCTAACAGACAGTTATCGGAAATGACTTTGAATTAATATCAAACTATAGCTGATAACTAAGTTAAACTATTCATGGAATTATTTTGTCAAATTATTGTTTACAAATAAAATATTAAAAGGGTTAAATGAAATTTATGCTAACGAAATTTGTTGTAGTTTGGATTATTCTGCTCAATGCCTTCATATCATTTGCGCAAGGTGATAAACAATCTCAAAATGTTAATTTTGTTCCAATCGGAAAACTATCTGGAGAAGTTTTCGACTTAAGAACATCAAAACCGATAGAATACAGTAATGTTGTAATTTACAATAGTAAAGATTCATCACTCATTAATGGAACTATTACCAATCCTTCAGGGCTATTTGGTTTTGAAAAACTTCCTTTCGGTCGAATGTATGTCAAAATCAGTTATATCGGTTATAAAACAGAACTGATTGATTCGGTTATAATTAATCCGAAGAATAACGAAATCAATATCGGAAAAATCTATCTTGAAACTTCCACCTTTAATCTTGATGAAGTTGTTGTCGCATCTGAAAGAGATATGATGGTAAATAATCTCGATAAAAAAATAATTAATGTTGAAAAAAATATTACAAGCGCTGGCGGAACCGCTGTTGATGTTATGCAAAATATTCCTTCTGTTTCAGTAGATGTAGACGGTGCCGTAAGCTTAAGAGGGAACAAAAATGTGACAATTCTAATCGATGGTCGACCAAATGGTTTAGAAAGTATTGGAAGTGGGGATTTATTAAATCAAATTCCGGCAAGTTCAATTGAATCAATTGAGTTAGTTACTAATCCTTCCGCTAAATATGATCCGGAAGGAACAGCCGGAATTATTAATATTGTTCTAAAGAAAAGAACGAACATCGGTTTAAATGGAATAATTTCTGCTAATGCCGGAACCGGTGATAAATATAATTCATCACTTAATTTTAATCTTCGTCAATATCCTTTTAATTTCTTTGCCAGCTATGATGGCAGAGTCGGTAATATGACGGGAACAGGAACAACAAACCGACTTACTTCTATTGGCGGTGTAAGTTCTTCTTTATTCCAAAATCAAAATGATAAAAACTTGATGATGACCCATAATGCAAATACCGGATTTGATTACTCGATTAATGATTATAATACTTTAACCCTCTCAATGCAATACAGACGATTTGCAATGGAGAACGATGTAACAGTTAACAATTTAACATATAATTCATCTGATATAATAACACGTAATTTCACCCGTTTATCCGGTGGCGAACGTGCAGTCGATTTTAGAAATTATACTTTAAGTTATAAGAAAACATTTGATTCTAAAGGAGAAGAATTTACTGCCGATTTTATGTTTAATGATATCGATATGAATTTTAGTCAAGAAATAACGCAGAATGAATTTGAAGCAGGAGGTGCTGTTTCACAAATTCAACAACGTACATTTTCGAAAAATGAAAATCAAATGCTTATACTTCAATCAAATTATAAACGACCTTTTGAAGGCTTAGGAACGCTTGAAACAGGTTTTAAAACTACTTTTAGAAAATTATTAATGAAGAGTGACTATGAGAATTTTGATGCAGTTTCATCAATTTGGTTATATGATCCATTATCAAGAAATTATTTTAAAAACGATGAACAAATTCATGCAGTCTATGCAACCTTTGCCGGAGTTTTTGCCGGACTAAAATATCAAACCGGTTTAAGGGCTGAACAAACAACTATCAATGGGAAGCAGGAAGTAAATAATATTAGTTATACCAAAGATTATTTATCATTTTATCCTTCACTCCATTTGGTTAAAGAGTTTGCTGATCAGAATGAAATTCAACTTAGTTATAGCCGACGTGTTAACAGACCGCATCCCCGATCGATTAATCCTGTTGTTGATTACACAGATTCACTAAACATAACTCAAGGTAATCCTTATCTTGATCCTGAATTTGTAAACTCCTACGAACTCGGTTATTCAAAGTATTGGGGAGCTTCTTCATTCTCATCAAATTTGTTTTATAAATTGACCAACGGATTAATCGGAAATTACAGCGAACTTGAACCTTCAGGAATTACACGTACAACATTTCTGAATTTGTCTAAAGGAACATCTTATGGAATTGAACTTACCGGAAATCATTCTATTCTGCAATGGTGGAAAATGAACGCGAATCTTTCATATTTTAATTCCGAAGTAACCGGACCAAATTTCAGTAATGATAATTTTAGTTGGATGGCAAAGTTAAATTCAACAATGACTATTTGGGATAATATAATGGTTCAGTTGATGCTCAATTATAATTCACCTATGGTCATGTCACAAAGCATAACAAAGGAAGTTTTCACTGCTGATCTTGCTTTAAGAAAAGAGTTTTGGGAAGGGAAACTTTCATTGCTGTTAAGAGTAAGTGATCTTTTTAATACACAGAAATATGATATAGAAACTACAGGAAATGGTTTTGTTATCAACTCATATCGTAAAAGAGATTCACAAAACATTTTCTTCGGGATAACATATAGACTTGATGCTACTCAAAAAATGCGTGAGCGTAATACAAGAACCGATGGGGACATGGAAAATTATTAATCTTTTTAAGGGGTTGTCTTCAAAATATTTTTTGATATGAATCGAAATATAAATAGGTGATTTATAGCGAAATAATTATCTAAAATAAATTCGGATTAATCATTCGCAAATTTTGAGACAACCCCTTGTGAAGTTAGAGTATAAATCTTCCTAAGATAATACTCTTTCCAGAAGTGCCAGCATATCTTTTTTTGCATAAGGTTTTGAAATATAACCCGACATACCCCGTTTTAGAAACTCTTCTTTATCCCCATTCATGGCATAAGCCGTTACAGCTATAATCGGTAAATCTTTACAACCGGGGATTGTTTCACGAATTAGCTCCGTCAATTGAACTCCATCCATGCCTTTACTCAAATTTATATCCATCAGAATTAAATCAAATTGTTTTGATTTAAGTGCTTCAAGTACCGTTTCTGCTGTAGCAGCTACTTCCACATTGTATTTTTCTTTCAGTATAAGAGTTACATATTGAACGGAAATATTATCATCTTCAACATATAGAATATTTTTTAGTGATTTATCGGTCATTTTAGTTCCCCCCTTTTTTTCTTTATTAGATTTCTTAGAGTTCTTTTTTGTTTGAACAGAATCGAGTAATTGCGAGGGGAGTTCAAAAATGAATGTTGAGCCTTCACCAACTTCACTTATTAATGAGATGGTTCCTTCCATCAAATCAGTATACTTTTTAACAAGTGTCAAACCGAGCCCGGTTCCTTGAAAACTTCTTGATAATCCTTCACTTCCCTGGCGGAATTCTTCCCAAACAATTTCTTGCTTTTCTTTTGGTATTCCGATACCGGTATCAACAACTTTAATCAAGACTTTACCTTCGTTCACTTCAGCTTTTAATGTAACACATCCTTTTTCGGTAAACTTTAAGGCATTGTTTATAAGGTTATTCAAAACATCCCTAAACAACCGATCGTCAATACAGCATCTAATTTCCTCATCACTAACATCGAATTTATATTCAAGATTTGCATTTGCGGCTTGCAGAGTAAATAAATCAAATGATTCTTTAAGTAATGGAATTATATCAGTTTCGTGGAGAGAAACTTTTTCTTTTCCCGATTCAATTTGAGAAATATTTAGAATTAGATTAACGGTATCAAGCAGACGTTTTCCCCCTTTCATTATATTATCAACCATATCTTTATAAATCGGATCCGGCGGGAGCTCGCTTTCAAGTATTTCAGAAAAGCCGAGTATTGCAATTAATGGTGTCCTAAGTTCATGACTCATATTAGCGAGGAAGCTGGATTTTACTCTATTCATCTCTTCAGCTTTTTCTTTTGCTTCTATTAACTCATTTATCATTTCCTTTTGCTTTGTAATATCTTCCTCGATTGCAATGAAGTGAGTTATCTTTCCTGATTCATCAAAAATAGGAGAAATAGATACAGCGCCCCAGTACAATTCACCGGACTTCTTTTTATTTAAGAATTCGCCACTCCATTCATTTCCGGAAAGAATAGTTTTCCAAAGTTTTTCATATTCTTCTTTTTTTGTTTTCCCCGACTGAAGAATGCGTGGATTCTTACCCTTTAATTCTTCAAATGTATAACCTGTCAGCAATGTAAATTTTGAATTTACATACTCAATATTACCTGCTAAATCAGTGATTATTATTAATGCCGGGCTCTGCTCTATCCCTCTCGATAGTTTTCTTATCTGTTCATCCGCCAATTTTCTTTTAGTGATATCTCTGGTGATGCTTAATAGAAATTTCGATTTACCTACTTCTATAATCGAATTTGACATTTCAAGCCAAACTTTTTTATTATTATGCAGAGTTATTAGTCGTTCAATAATAGGTTCGATCTTTTTGTTTTGTATATTTTCTTTCAATGAGTCATTTATGTGTTCTTGTTCTTCTTTGGTATGAATAAAAGAAGCAGGTTTGCCGATTAAGAATTCTTTTTCACATCCAACCATATCACAAAAGGCATTATTTACAAGAACAGTAATACCATGCTCATCTATTATTCGCATTCCATCGAATGAATGTTCCCATATTGATCGAAATTGATTTTCCGATTTGTTACGTTGTTCCTCTACTATTTTTCTTTCAGTAATATCCGTGAAAATTCCTAAAAGTAATGATCCATCACCTTCAATTTCTATGAAAGAATTTGCCACATGAACAAATATTCTTTTGCCATTCCAGATTAATAATTCTTTTTCAAAGTTAGTTTGGACAGTTCCTGCTTTGAAGCGTTCTTGATGCATCTTTTGAATGCGCTCTCTATCTTTTTGAGAGTATATAATTGAGAGTGGATTACCTTCCAACTCGTTTTTTGTTTTCTCAAATATTTTACAAAAAGCCTTATTTACTTTTAATACTATACCGTTTTTATCAGTAATGCGCATCCCACTTGGAGAATGTTCCCACACAGAACGGAAATGAATTTCCGATTTGTTACGTTGTTCCTCCATTATTTTTCTTTCAGTAATATCCTCAACCGAACCTTCAAAGTAAATGATTTTACCCGATTCATTACGGATAGCGCGTGTACTTTCACGAACATATATTATTGAGCCATCTACTCTTTTCCACGCTGATTCCAAACCGATAATTTCATTTTGTTTTTCAATTTGTTCGATAAATGCTGCACGAGGATAGTTAATATCAAAACTTTCTTCATTTAACTTTCTATTAGAAAGTTCTTCGAAATTAGAATAACCAAGCATTTTGATTAAAGTAGGGTTGACTAATAAAACTTTCCCTTCCGGAGTTGTTCTATAAAGCCCTATAACAGTATTCTCAAAAACAGTTCTGAATCTTTCTTCAGCTTCTTGAAGTGCTTTTTCGTTCCGCTTTCTGTCAGTAATATCCCGCACAATAGCTTGAATTAGCAGTTCTCCTGCAATTTCAATTCGGTTTAGACTTACCTCAACATCTAATAATGTTCCGTCTGATTTTAAATGTGTCCATTCAAAAAATTGTGGATATCCGGCTAATGCATCATTTATTTTCGTTAGGGCTTTAGTTTTTGAATCGCTTCCATCAGGTTGAACCGGAGGAGAGAGTTCGTAAGGTTTGTATTTAAGAATTTCTTCCCCCTCATATCCGAACATTTCTGCAGAAATAGAATTGCATTCGATAAAAGAATCCCCGGACATCAAAAATATTGCATCGTTTGCATTTAAGAATAAAGCCCGGTATTTTGATTCAGCTTTAAGAAGTGCTTCTTCGGCAAGTTTTCTTTCTTCTATTGTTCGTTCTAACTTTTCAATGTAGTTCTTTAGGTTTTTTTCATTTTCTTCAGTTTGCCGCATCTTATCTTCTAATTTTCTGATAAGAACTTCGTTGTATTCTTTTAGCACAACTGTTTCGGGTAAATCCTCAGATATTATAGTTTCAAATTCTTTCCCATTTCTTTCATTAAAAACAGATTCAATAGTTTCAAGAAATACATCGGGATCAGCCGGTTTTAGGATGAATTTATCTGCACCTAACCCGAGAGCAAATTGTTCATCTTTAGGATCTGTATAAGTTGCAGTATAAAAAATGAATGGAACTGAATTTAATGATTCATCTTTTTTAATTTCGCGGCAGAGAGTATAACCATCCATAAGAGGCATAAGTATATCTGAAATTATCAAATCGGGTTTATCTTTGCGTGCTAAACCGAGTGCTTCAGCTCCATTTTTTGCAGAAATAGTTTGATAACCGGAACCTTTAAGTAATGACTCAAGCATATACAAGTTTTCGTGTTTGTCATCAACAATTAAAATTTTCATAGTTACTCCAAATCAAAAAAATCAGGTGGAAGAAAAGAGGTCATTTGAGAAACAAATGTGTCAGGATCAATCGGTTTTTCAATGTAACCTGTTGCTCCGGCTGCCAATACTTTTTCTTTATCCCCCGGCATCGCATATGATGTAACAGCTATGATTGGTGTTTTCAGAATTTGTTCATCTTCTCTTAATTTTTTTGCTACAGTATAACCATCCATTTCCGGTAATTGAATATCAAGCAGAATTATGTCGGGCATCTCTTTTTTTGCGGAAGTAATTCCTTCCTGTCCGCTAAATGCCTTCAGAACAACATAACCATAACTTTCAAGAAGAAAAGAAAGCATATACATGTTTTGCTCATTATCTTCAATAATTAGAACTTTATTTTTCATAAATCACCTTCTGATTATCAGCTTAAATTTGACAAAGACTAAACCCCCAATAATTTTTTAATAACTTCTTTTAAGAACTACCTCCTAACCGTTTCATCGGTAAAGTTAAAGTAAATGTGCTTCCGATACCAAATTCACTTTCCACATCTATTGAACCGCCCAATTTTTCAGTCAGCTTTTTACTAATAGATAAGCCGAGCCCTGTTCCTTCATGACTTCTTGTTATTCCCGAATCAACCTGGATAAATGGTTTAAATAATTTTTCAATATCATCTTTTTTAATACCAATTCCCGTGTCAATAATTTTTGTTAAAATGGAGTTTTCTGTAACGCTGCATTCAACTCTGATATATCCTATGTCAGTAAATTTGACAGCATTATTTAATAAGTTAAGAAGTATTTGTTCGACGCGTCTCTCATCGCTTACTATTACTATTGATTCAAACTGTAAATCTTTTTCAAGCTTTAAAGACTTTTTATCTGCAAGAGGTTGAACCGTATTTACTACTTTTTGAACAGATTTAAGAAAATCAAATTCATGGCTGCTTACCACAAGTTCACCGGCTTCAATTTTCGAAATATCGAGTACATCATTAATTAAAGCAAGGAGATGGGTTGCGCTTCCTTTAGCCATAGATAATTGTTTCTTTTGTTCTTCAGTTAAAGGTCCGGCAATTTCTCGTAAAAGAATACCTGTAAATCCTATAATTGAATTTAAAGGAGTTCGTAATTCATGTGACATAGTTGCAAGAAAGGCTGATTTTAAGCGGTCGGCAACTTCAGCCTTGTCTTTAGCAATTTGTAGTGCCTGTTCTGATTTTTTCCTATCTGTTATATCTATTGACCAGCCGCATGAAGCATAAATTTCATCGTTACTATCTATAATCGGAAATAAAATATCAACAAAATAGTGAACACCGTCAGGTTTGATAGATTCATTTTCAAATATGTGTGCTTTTTTGCTTTCCAAAACAAGTTTATTCTGACGGACATTCCTTTCAGCTCTTTCTTTTGGAAATAATTCTAAATCAGTTTTATGAACAACTTCATTAAATGTTAATCCCGAGAGTCTTTCAAACTCTTCATTTATAAAAAGATACCGTCCCTCAAGGTCATTAATGTAGACTAAAATCGGAGCATAGTTAAGAATATTTTCAAGCCGCTGCTCACTGTCAATTAAAGCCTTTTCTGTTTGTTTTCGAGTTTCAATTTCCTTTATTAATTCTGTATTGATTCCTTCAAGAGCAGTTTTTGCAATACTCAAATCATCATTGCTGTTTAACAATTCTTTGGTTCTTAAATTAACTCTCTCTTCAAGTTCCTCATTCAATTTTTTCAATTCAGTAGTACGAAGTGCAACTTTTTGTTCTAACAGATTACTCAATCTGTTTTTATTTTTATACCATTTGTAGAATATATATGCTAATGTAACAGAAAGGAAAAGAATTATGATTAGTAAGAATAAAATACTCTGCTGCTCGTTCAAATCCCGTTTTTGTTTTTCAATTTTTTTTGATTGAGTGATAATCTCATTATCCTGTTTTTTTATCCATCTTTTTTGATTTTGTAAAGTTGCATAACCTTTTTTTAATTCTTCTTTTTGAAATTCAAGTTCTCTATTTTTTTCGATGAAGAGTTTTTGCTGCACCTCAATTTTTTCTAATTGTATTTTTAGTTCTTTTTCATACTCTTTAATCTTCTCAGATTGTGAAGAGAGAATAATTTCTTTCTCCTCAATCTCTTTTAGATGAATATTCAAAGCGGATTTCTGTTTTTCTATCTCTGCTGATTTTGTTGTGATTGTATATTCAAGTTCATTTATTTGCTGCTTTATTTTATCAATCTGTTTTTGAAGAGTTCGTAAATTATGCTGCCCTTCGCGATACAATTGGGCAACATCAATCTCGGTTCCACCTAATAAAATCATATCAGGTAAAATGATAAGGTTTTGATTTAATACGTTTGCTTTGTTTATTTCAAATAAGAGATTCCCTTTCTTGTTCTCATATAAATTTATCATTATTAATCGTTTATCTTTATAACCTTCCGTTACGAGGAGAATATTTTGTCCTTCAATATTATCGAATAAACTTTCAAGCAAGGGTTCTTCATCCTTTGTCATATAGATAAGATGAACTTTGTCAAAATCAATTAACGACTCAGATGTAACTATTTTAATCGGTTTGCCACGAAGTAATTTCGATTTGGAAAGTTTATTAAGCTCTACAAGTAAGTCTTTGCTATCACCATAGAGTGAAAAGATGAATTGTTCAATTCGTTCTTCATTTTGCCATTGAACATTTTTAGCAAAATTGTAGATGTATGCAGCAACTGCTTCATGCCGTTTTAGTTGTTGTGCATTCGAGGCAGAAAAAAACAGACAACAACAGCAGAAAATAAATGTAATATTTCGAATTGACGCTTTCATAAAGCTCATCTCGTTATCAAATACATAAAAAATTAACAGATTAAAATATCTTTAACTATCTACAGCAAAACCGATTGAAAAAATTATTGTTCGTTGCGGTTGTCTGTATCTCTCCGGATCTCTGTTTGAAGTATGATAGTACTCACTGTTTAATAAATTATTAATCACAATCTGTCCGCTAAATCCATTATAATTAATAAGTGAAACAGCGCAATTAAAAATAAGTGCCGGATCAACAATATTTGTTCCGGTGGAAGTAATAAACACTGGATTGCTTCTTTTGCCGATGTAATTAGCTCTTAAATTTAGAGTGAAATAGCGGTTCAATAAATAAGTTATTCCGGCATTTGCAGTATGCTTACTTATTTCTGGAATAAAATTGCCAAATTCGTTTTTGCTTTGAGTAAATGTATAGCTAAAAGATGTTTTAATCCTTTTCTCCCTGTAAATTAACATCATTTCAGTTCCGGTAGTATTAGTTATTTCCCTATTAACCCATCTCCACCCATTGGATAGGGTTTCTTTTACAAGACCATTTTTATGTATTGAATTATAAACTGATAAATTAAAATTAAAATATTGTGTTAATATTAAATTAATTGATGCCTCCATTGCAGACAATTTTTCCGGTTTAAGATTATAATTACTGATGCCATCTGTATAATCCCACGGTTTTGGAGCACGAAAAGCTTCAGCATAAGAAAGACGAAAAATATGTTTGTCAAAAAGATAACTCGCACCAATTTTTGGCGTTAAAACTTGATTATATGTACTGCTGTTATCAAATCTAACTCCACCAGACAAAAAGATATTTTCTAATAGAACAATTCGAGGTTCCATAAAGATGCTTATTAGTCTATTTGATAACATTCCTGGTTTCGTGGGAATCGGAGGTTTAACGGCTGATGATACACTATATGAATATGAAGGCGTTTCGGAGAGTTGTTCAAATTCAAATGTTAAACCGCTAATTAGAGTAATCGTGTTGTCGAAATTAAAATTTAAAATATTTTCAATACCTATAAGGTTGTTGGGACGGTAATAACCAATTTGTGCAGTATCAACAACTTGATAAATAGAATTATCTAACACAGTTGTATTACGATTATATAGGATTGAAGAAAATGTAAGGTTTTCGGAAAAAATAGATTTGTATTTGAGATATGAATTTACAAAAAGGATGTTCCAGAGAGTTCCATAGTCTTTATATATAGAACCGACCGATTTCCATTGAGTTGCTGTAGTAGTCTGTTTTTGTAAGAAGTTTGTTCCAAAAGTAAAATTTTCAGTTTGAAGTTTTAAATCGAATGAATAATCCTTCTCAAAATTTTCCATGTTTTCGGTCCAATTGTTATCTCCGGCTTTTCCTTTTAGATCAGATTTATCTGTTTTTTTATACGTACCGGAAAAAAGTAGTCCGAAAGTTTTTGCTTCATTTTGGTAATTATAACTATAGTCTCCGTAATAAGTATTATAATTCCCTAATGATAACTTTATCATTTTCTTACTATCCATTACATTTTTTGTTATGATATTGATAATACCTGTAACAGCATTAGTTCCATAAACAACCGAAGAGGGACCATAAATTACTTCTATTCGTTCAACATTTGCGAGGTTAAAATGACTCCCGGCATAAAAGCCGCCGGAATTAAGTTCGTTAACCTGAACTCCATCTATTAGAAGCAGAGTAAGATTATTCTGATTAGGTATTCCTCTCTGAAAAATGTAACAGTTAAGCCCTTGAATATCTCTGAATTGAAAACCTGGAAGTGTTGATAGGGCTTCTTCAAGTGTGTTATATCCATTTTCCTTAATATCTGTTTCAGTAATAACAAATATTGAAGTGGGAATTTCATTTCTATTCTGTTCAATTTTGGATGCGGATACAATTTTGATTTTTGAAAGTTGAGTGAAGTCTAAATCGTAAATACTAATACTATCTGATTGTGAGAAGGCATTACTTAGCGTAAATGTAACAAACGGTATTGTTAATAAATAAGTAGTTTTACGATAAAATTTAAGAGGAACACCAATCATATTGTTATCCCCGGAATAATATCCTTTTGAGAAAAAAAAACACTTTCAATTGTTTATAAAATAATAAAACTATCTATTAATAGATAATTCGTTTTATTATTATTCGAGATAATCTCAGTTGAGAACTCTCTCAATTAAAGCAAGAAGATCTTTTTTTGCAAACGGTTTGGAAATATAACCCGACAAGCCTCTTCTCAAAAATTCTTCCTTATCTCCATGCATAGCATAAGCAGTTGCTGCAATAATCGGGATATCTTTATACTCTGGTATTGTGTTGCGTATCAGTTCTGTTAACTGAACACCATCCATTCCACGGCTTAAGTTTATATCCATAAGGATAAGATCAAATTTCTTTTGCTGAAGTAACTCAAGTGCAGTTACTGCAGAAGAGGCTGACTCCACATAGTATTTCCCCTTCAAAATTAAAATAATATATTGTACTGAAATTTTATCGTCTTCAACATATAAAATCCTTTTATTCGCTTTTGAGGTTGATTTAATCTCCTCTATTTCCTTTTTTTCCTTAATTATAGTTTTACTTTCAACTCTTGGGTTTTCACTCAGAGGAAGTTCAACTATAAAAGTTGAACCTTTGCCGACTTCACTTTCTAATGAAATGGCTGCATTCAGCAGTCCAGTATATTTCTTCACGATAGAAAGTCCAAGTCCGGTTCCTTCAAAACTTCGAGACAGCCCTTCGCTTACCTGACGGAATTCCTCCCAGATCATCGATTGTTTATCCCGGGGTATTCCGATACCGGTATCAACAACTTTAATAAAGGCTTTACCGAAGTAAACTTCAGCTTTTAATGTAACACATCCTTTCTCGGTAAACTTTAAGGCATTGTTTAAAAGATTATTCAAAACATCCCTAAACAACCGATCATCAATACGGCATACAATTTCCTTAGCAGTAACATCGAATTTATATTCAAGATTTGCATTTGCGGCTTGTGGAATAAATAGATTAAATGATTCTTTAAGTAATGGAATTATATTCATTTCATGTAGAGAAATTTTCTCTTTACCCGATTCAATTTGAGAAGTATTTAGAATTAAATTAACGGTTTCAAGAAGACGGTTTCCTCCTTTTCTGATACTTTCAATCATAGGACTTAATTCGCTGTTGCTATAGAGTTCCTCTCTAAGGAATTCAGAAAAGCCGAGTATTGCCACTAACGGGGTTCGTAATTCGTGACTCATATTAGCGAGGAAGTTCGACTTTACCCGGTTCATTTCTTCGGCTTTTTCTTTGGCATGCATTAGTTCATGCTCATAACTTTTTTGAGAAGTGATATCCCTAAAAATACTTAAAAGTAATTTCTTCTCTTTTCCGGTTTGAATAAATGAATTTGAGAGTGAAATCCACTTTTCTTCTTCGTTCCATAAAACCACTTTTTGTTCTAACTTGGTTTCTATATGTCCAGAATTGAATCTATCTTTATATTTTGAGAGGGCTTTTTCATCTTCGCTTAGATAAATAGAGAAAAGATTTTTTCCTAATAGTGAGGCTCTCTCTTGTTTAACTAATTTGCAGTAAGCTTCATTCACTTCAATTATAATTCCATTTGAATCGGTTAATCTCATACCATCAAAAGAATTTTCCCAGATTGATCTAAATTGCTCTTCTGATTTTAATATTCTTTCAAGAGTCAATTTTTTTTCTGTAATATCTTCTTTAACGGCTATGAAGTTTGTTATTTTCCCTTTCTGATTTAATAGAGGTGAAATAACAGCGTTTTCCCAAAATAGCTCGCCGTTTTTCTTCTTATTGTGAAACTCCCCTTGCCACTCAACTCCGGAAAGTATTGCATTCCAAAGTTTTGAATAATCTTCCTGTGATTTCTCCCCCGATTGAAGTATGCGGGGGTTTTTCCCTTTAACTTCTTCAAGTGAATAACCTGTTACCGAAGAAAATTTGGTATTAACATATTCAATATCTCCTTTGGGGTCAGTTATTATTACAGAAACCGGACTTTGTTCAATTGCTTTAGAAAGTTTGAGAACGTTTTCTTCGGCTCTTTGCCGGTCAATATAAATACTTATTTCATGAGCAACCAACTCAAGAATTCCAATGCTTGATTTATCATAAGCCTCCGGATCATCATAGCTCTGTACAACAATTGCCCCAAGTACTTTTCCTTCGATTAGTAAAGGGACACCCAGCCAAGCCTCAGAAGTAGTACCGATTAAATCAATCATTCTGTCTTCATGTAAACGGAGAATATCATCTTTCCGTAAAAGAACAGGTGCATTTTTACTAATTACATAACCGGTTAGTGATTTTTCAGCTTTCCACTTAGTAATCGTATCTTTTTCATCAATATGAACAAACGAACTTAACATTCCGGTTTTTTCATTATACAAAGCAATGAAGAAATTTTTAGCATAAATAAGATTATTCAGTTCATTTTTAATGGAATCAAAAAGTTCATTGAGATTTTTTGAGGTAATAACTGCATTTGCAATGTTGTACTGCACCAGATTTATCATTTCGGCATGTTTACGCTCGGTGATATTGGCATTGAACCCATACCAGGTAACGCTGCCATCGGGTAATTTTTCCGGAGTTGATCTGGAGAAAATCCATTGAACTGGTTTGCCGGGAATTAACACTCTGAATTCACAAGTGAAATAGGTTAAATGTTCAGCAGAGTATTCGATGTCTCTCAAAACTCTTTCGGCGTCTTCCGGATGAATCACTCTGGCAATTGCATCAAAACTATCCACAACGTCTTCAGGAGTACAACCAAAAATATTTATAATTCCTTCTGAGGCAATCGGAACACAATAAGATCCATCCGTTTTTCTCATAAATTGATAAATTAGATCGGGAACATTTGCAGAAAGCTTTCTAAACTGTATATCTTTTTCACGAATTTTTTCCTCAGCTTGTTTGCGTCCGGTGATATCGGTGTTTGTCCCCACAATCTTAATCGCTTTTCCGTTCTTATTAAAAATTGCTTCTGCTCTTGAAAGAATATCGATCCAATGACCGTCTTTATGTTTCATTTTAAATTCTAACACAAAACTGTCTATTTGTTTTGAAATTAATTTTTGACGCAAATCCTCGAATTTCTCGACATCCTCTTTCCTTGTGGTTTTTTTCCAAACGGAAAAATCATTCGGAAGCTCCTCATCATTATAACCAAGCATTTTTTTCCATGCCGGGGAGTAGTAGATATCGTTGGTTTCAAGATTCCAATTAAATAAACCATCGTTAGATGCTTTCATGGCAAGGTCAAATCTTTTTTCACTTTCGCGTAAAGCTTCTTGTAATTCTACAACTCTATCATTTTCAATTTGTTGGATGGAAGTTTCCTCTTTTTGAATCTGAGTCTCAAAATCGAGTCTTTCTAAAATTACGGCTAACATTTGTACCGAATTTTTTATAAGAATTTCGTTTTCATCGCTAATTGATTTTGTTTTCTTGATGCAGATATAACCAAAGGAAGATTTTTTTGTTCTAACCTCGAATTGTAAACCAACCGGGGGGACTTCATTCTCAATGTAAAAGAAAACTATCGGTTTGAATATTTCCTTTATGCCCTCTATATACAATTCGATAATCTTCACTTTATTTTGAAGTTGGGTGAGGTTAAATATCAATATCAACAGCTCGTTTGCTATATTCATAAGATTTCCTATCTAATTTCTAATTGAAAATTCAGGAAAGTTTAGTTGTAACCAAACATTATAAATTGATAATATCGGTTTCGAATTATTACTCTCACTGAAATTGTAAATTGATGAGTTCTTAAGACAGTGGTAACTATAATTCTGAAAATATTGAAATATCATAATGATAGATGTCCATCTTATTTATTGAAAAAGTGTCCTCAGGGAAAAACTCCTTGAGGTTGTTTATTGCAAGTAGCACAGGCTCGAATGCACGGTGGAGCTTGTGATTAAAAAGGATCGTATTATAACTTTCAGCTGCAAACTTGTTCTTCTAATCGTCAGCCTCTTCAACCAGCTTTATGGATAGATTTAATTCTTTGCTTAAGAATATTCCTAACAAATTGAAATCTTAATGGATTATTTTCGACTATTGTAACATTCTGTATTGTTTGGATTGTACCCCTGCATTTAATACAATTAAAGTAGTCGATGATAATATTTATAATTGACACTCTAAATTTATAACTTTTGTATGAACATTCAATAATGATTTATGCGGGATTATGATTATTTAGTCAAGTATTAAGTCGAATATTTTTATTCCAATGTTCATTATAGTGATTGTTGTAAGTTATAATTATGCAGTGGATAATTAAAAGTCACAAATTTTTCAATTATTTGAATGAGTTTCTCTTCTGAAAATCAATGATGTCAACTATAGAATATTTAATTTTGATGTGGCTAAAGCCTTTCTTTTTTTTTCTGCTAAATCCGTTGGCTTGCCGGAGGCATCCCCTTGGGAGAAGCCAAGGGCATTAAAAAGCTAAAAGATTCTTCCCCTTACCATCGGTTTCTCTCGAAGGGATGGCTACTCCAAACCGTTGGAGAATGAAAACAAGTAAAAAGTTAAGAAGAAGCAAAAATAGTTTCTTCACTCAATTCAAATTGAACACGAATTTTACCATCATGTTGGTTGAATTATTACATAAATTTACCGGATAAATGCACATCAATATTTTAAGTTTGTAATTATTCTATTGATACTGCTTAAATCAAATTTGTTAAATAAAAAAGTATAAAGAATGAATAAAATAATTCAAGTTGCGGGAATAATTGATTCCACAGAAGTAAAAATGCTAATGGGATTAGGAGTTGAATATCTTGGCTTTCCTTTGCGATTACCTGTTAATAAAGAAGACCTTTCAGAAGAGGAAGCTGTAAAGGTTATCAAAAAAATAAATTCCCCTCACAAGGGAGTACTCATAACTTATTTAGATAATGCTGATGAGATTATCGGGTTCTGCAATAAATTAAATGTAAAAGTTGTGCAGCTTCACGGTAAAATTGAAATAGAACAATTAAAACTATTAAAAACTCTTCGTTCCGATATCGAAGTAATTAAAAGTCTCGTGGTGCATGGAGATAATTTTTTGGAACTCGAAAATATGGTTTATTCACTTTCCAAATGGATTGATATTTTTATTACAGATACTTATGACCCATCTACAGGTGCATCAGGGGCAACCGGTAAAACACACGATTGGAATATTAGTCGAAGGTTAATTGAAATATCTCCAAAGCCTGTGATTCTTGCCGGTGGATTAAATCCATCAAATGTGAGAGAGGCAATTTTAGCAACTAATCCCGCCGGTGTTGATGTTCATACCGGAATAGAATCGGCAAATGGTAGAAAAGAGAGGGACTTAACATTAAAATTCATAACAGAGAGCAGGGAAGCTTTTGAAAAATTGGAGAAATAAGGAAAGGAATTATTTGTTTATTCTTGATTGATTTGGTTTGTTCAAACTTAATCCGGATTAAATAACAAGATATTTCGAGAACATTTCACCACGAACTTATTTTGCTTTCACTTTTTCTTATCTTTGAAAAAGTGATTATAATTATTTGAAAAAACAAAGTACGAGATGTCAACTCTTAAACCCAAATTATTTACAACTCTAAAAGGTTATACAAAAGAACAGTTTATTGCAGATGCAACTGCAGGTGTTATTGTTGGTATCGTTGCACTTCCATTAGCAATTGCATTTGGAATTGCAAGCGGTGTAACCCCGGAAAAGGGAATTATTACTGCTATAATCGCCGGATTCGTAATTTCTGCTTTTGGCGGAAGCCGTGTGCAAATTGGAGGCCCGACCGGTGCTTTCATTATTATCGTTTATGGAATTGTTCAAAATTATGGAACTACCGGACTTGCTATTGCAACAATAATGGCAGGAATAATTTTAGTGATCATGGGTTTAGTCAAGTTTGGTTCTTTAATTAAATTTATTCCTTATCCGGTTGTAGTTGGTTTTACAAGCGGCATTGCACTTCTAATCTTTTCAACACAAATAAAAGATTTTTTCGGACTACAGATTCAAAAAGTACCTTCCGAGTTTCACGAAAAATGGATTTCCTACTTCGAAAATTTTTATTCAGTTAATTATTATGTGTTTGGTATAGCAATGCTTGCTATGTTAATTATGATTTTTTGGCCTAAAGTTACACACCGAATTCCAGGTTCATTAATCGCAATAATTGTAACAACGGTTCTTGTTATAGTTTTCAAATTGCCGGTTGATACAATCGGGAGTAGGTTTGGCGAAATATCATCTAATATTCCTTCACCAAGTTCTTTTGAAATAAATTTTGGAGTGATAAAAAATTTAATTGGACCGGCGACGGTAATCGCAATACTCGCGGCGATTGAATCCCTTCTTTCTGCTGTAGTTGCCGATGGTATGATAGGCGGAAAACACCGAAGTAATATGGAATTAATTGCGCAAGGTTTAGCAAATATTGTAACACCAATATTTGGGGGAATTCCTGCAACAGGTGCCATTGCGCGAACTGCTACAAACATTAAAAATGGGGGGAGAACACCGGTAGCAGGAATTATACATGCACTCACTTTACTCCTTATCATGCTCTTCTTTGGAAGTTATGCTAAACTTATTCCGATGGCAACATTAGCCGCGATACTTATTATTGTTGCTTACAATATGAGTGAATGGCACACATTTAAATCACTTTTGAAAAGTCCGAAAAGTGATGTAGCTGTCTTATTGACAACGTTCTTCTTAACCGTAATATTTGATTTAACCGTTGCAATTGAAATCGGAATGGTGCTGGCGGTATTGTTATTTATGAAGCGTATGGCAGAAGTTTCTAACGTAAGTGTAATTACGAGAGAACTTGAAGATGAAGATGAAATGCCTGATCCAAATGCTATTAATAAGAAACAAATACCTGAAGGGGTTGAAGTATTCGAAATAAATGGTCCTTTCTTCTTCGGGGCAGCTAAGAAATTTAAAGATCAAATGCTGGCAATTGAAGCACCACCTAAAGTCAGAATTATTCGTATGCGAAATGTTCCCGCTGTTGATGCTACCGGACTCCAGACTCTAAGGGATTTTTATCATGATGGAAAAAAACTTAAAACCCATCTGATTCTTTCAGGAGTTCATACGCAGCCATTGTTTGCAATGACCCAAGCCGGTTTATTAGATCTGTACGGTGAAGAAAATATTTTTGGAAATATTGATGATGCACTTGATCGTGCAAGAGAAATTCTTAATCTGCCAAAACTTGGTAGACCAAAAGAATTTGTTCCTACTGTTAAAAGAGATTTGGAAAAATTGTAAATCAAAATAGTGAAGTAACCAAAAATGGATTTGAACTTAAAAGATATTTCTCACCTTCTTATGATACCTGATAAGGAAGTTCAGTTATTTATTAAGAAGAAAGAAATACCGTTTCAATTTATACATGATAAAATAGTATTTAATAAACAACAGATAATTGAATGGGCATTAGGAAGAAATTATCCGATCAATGTTTCCGGACATAACAAACTAAGCGAATACCACATCAACACAGTCAGCACTTTAGTTGATAAAGAATCATTTCATTATAATTGCGAATTAAATGAATCTTCCTATATCGAAGAAATGGTTGCCCAAATTTCATTTGAACAAAATGTTGACAGTGAGACTATTGTTCAACTTTTAAAGAGCCGGGAAGCAATGATGAGTACAGCAATCGGGAACGGTATTAGTCTGCCGCATCCGCGTGTACCGTTAATGGTCGGTAAGAATAAACCATTGATAAATATTTTTTTTCCGGTAAAACCTCTTGATCTAAACTCGATTGACGGTAAACCTGTTCATACTTTGATACTTCTTATCTCACAAACAATTAAACAACATCTAAGTTTAATTGCACATTTAAGTTTTTTACTTTCAAAAGAAATATTCCGTTTTTCTTTAGAAAACAGACTCGATTATATGGAGTTGCTAATTCTTATCGAAAAAATTGAGGAGACAAGAAACAAAGCCGAATGAACGATTTGACTGATACAGAAAATGCTCTATTCATTACTGCATTTGTAATTCAATTACTTTCTATTTTCTTTCTGATTATTAAGGATGAGCGGAAATCTTTATTCGCCGCAAACATAGTTCTTCTTTTCGGTTTAACATTAGGACTAATCTCAACTTTATCAACTCCACTTTTTTCTTCTGAAATACTTTCTTCTAATTTCATTTTTAATAACTGGATTCGTCTTGATGGTTTAACTATTTATTTCTTGTTTATCATCCAGCTTATTGCAATCCCAACCACCATTTATAACTTTTCATATCTTCAACATTATATCGAACAGAAAAGATCAATAAAAAACTTTGTTACATTCTACATTATATTATTAATCTCAACTCAAATTGTAGTTGTTGCAAATCAAGCAATATTATTTTTGGTGAGTTGGGAGGTTATGAGTATGTCGGCTTACCTTGCAATGATTTTAGAAAAAGAAAAAGAAGAAGTTCAATCAGGTAGTTTTTACTACTTTGCCGCATCTCATGTTTTGATCTTTATTCTTTACATAATGTTTTTCTTACTTCATCATCAGACCGGAAGTTGGTTCTTCAACAATTATCATTTATCGTTTGGTGATGGACTTCTTGCCCCAATAATTTTCATTTTAGCTTTTGTTGGATTCGGAATAAAAGCCGGATTTATGCCATTTCATTTTTGGCTTCCTCAAGCTCATCCAATTGCACCAACAGTTTTAAGTGCGTTTCTTTCCGGTGTAATTATTAAGATGGGTATTTACGGAATACTCAGAGTTTTTCTTTTTATAAAACCTGTTCCGGAGTGGAGCGGCTGGTTAATTATTATTGTAAGTATGATTAGTGCTATTCTTGGAGTTTGGTATGCGCTTGCGCAGCACGATATAAAACGTCTGCTCGCATATCATTCAATTGAGAATATTGGAATTATCGGAGTCGGGATTGGAATCGGCTTTATTGGTTCTGCTAATAATTTGCCAATGATTGAAACCCTGGGATTTGGCGGAGCGCTTCTACATACTTTAAATCATGCAATCTTCAAAAGTCTTCTGTTTATTGGCAGCGGAGTTGTGTATCAAAACCTCGGGACTCGAAACATCGAATTAATGGGGGGACTTGTCCACCGCGCAAAATACATTGCTATACTTTTTTTGATTGGTTCGGTGGCAATAAGTGGAATACCTCCTTTCAATGGATTTATTTCTGAGTTCATTATTTACATGGGATTTTTCAAAACTGCCAATCAGTTAAATAATTACTATCCAATTATTGTTCTTCTGTTTGTGGTGGGATTGGCATTTGTAGGTGGTTTAGCGGTTGCTTGCTTTACAAAAGTAAATTCAATTATGTTTTTAGGAAGTGAAAGGCGGGAAGTCGAACATTTTCATACATCTTTATATGATTACATATCAACCGGAATATTTGCACTACTTTGTGTTGTAATTGGTTTTTATCCCAAACCTTTTGTTGGTGTAGTTAATAAGGTAATCAATAGCAGTTTTATTTCGGAGATTAGTTCATCTGTATTAATTAATATTAATTGGTTCTTCTTCACAATTATCTTTAGTTCGATTGCTATTGGAGTGCTGGTGCTATTTCTAATCAAAATGAAAATTGAAAAAAAATATGGAAGAAGAACTTCAGCAGCTTGGGGCTGCGGATATGAAAACCTTAATCCCCGGATGCAGTATACAGCCTCATCATTTGCCGATGAATTAAATACAATTACACAATCTGTTTTAGTATATCACAAAAAAGTTGAAATTTCTAAAACAGCATTTCCGCTTAAATCGAAATTCGAAAGTCATTCAAAAGATTTTGTTGACAGTAAACTTGTTATTCCATCATTCAACTTTTTGCAAAACATTGTTGCAAAGATTGCTTTTCTAAGCCAGACAGATATTCGTTATTATATTGCTTTTATTTTAATCATCATAATAATTTATACTATGATAGCGGTTTTATGGATATAGATATTTTCCAAGGAATTATTTCGATATTAGTAATTCTATCTCTTGCGCCATTGTTTGCGGGAATGGTAAATAAACAAAAAGCAATTTTAACAGGCAGGGTTGGCGCCCCAATTTTACAGCCTTTCTATGATCTACAAAGATTGTTTAAAAAAGAAACAATTAACTCAACAACATCTTCTTACATCAGTCGTATTTCTCCCTTAATAAATCTTGTTACATTGATAATAGCTGCAGCGATGCTTCCTGTTGGGTTTTGGAAACCCCTAATTCGTTTCGATGGGGATATTATTTTATTTGCTTACATTTTAGGGTTGTCCAGGTTTTTTCAAATATTAGCTGCAATGGATATTGGCAGTTCATTTGAAGGAATGGGAGCTGCACGTGAAGCAACATTTGCATTATTTGCTGAACCCATTTTTTTCTTTACAATCGGAAGTATTTCATTCATCAGCGGGCTTACTTCACTTTATGATATTTATCATTCAATTCAATTAACAAATATTTCGTACGAAGTATTCATATTAATTTGTTCGATTTCGGTTTTCATGCTTGCCGTTACCGAATGCTCGCGTATGCCTGTAGATGATCCTAATACACATTTGGAATTGACAATGATTCACGAAGTTATGATTCTTGATAACTCGGGTTTTGATTTATTCCTTTATCAATATTCCAGCTATATAAAACTATTTATTTATGCTATTCTTGAAATTTCATTTTTCTATCCATTCAGTAACCAAAGTTATTTGCTTGGGATAGTAATATTTGTTACTGGAAGTGTAGCTCTAACTTTTGTTTTGGGTTTAGTAGAAACGATAACTTCCAGATATAAGATGAAAAATGTCCCGCAGTATTTATTGTTTGCAACCGCAATCGGGATATTAAATTTATTGATTTATACTTTTACTAAGTGAAATAACGATGGAAAATGTTTTAAGTATACTCTTTTGCCTAACACTCTTTTATGTATCCGTAACATCGCGGGTAAAAGCTTATGTAACCGTTCTACGTGTACAGGGAATAATATTGTCGGTACTATTGATGCTTCCATTTGTTTATGAATTCTCAATATTCGGAATCATATTGCCCTCTACTCTGATGCTGGTGAAAGTATTTCTCATCCCTCGTTATATCAACAAAGTGATTCTTGAGCTTGATATAAAAAGAAGAATTGAACCAACAATACAACAGATGATATTTTTACCGATTGTAATTGCTACAATGATCACAATTTTTCTCAGTTCGAACCTTCTCTCAAAAAGTACTCAATTAGATGTAATTCCCTTTGCAAGCGGATTTTCTGCCATTGTTATAGGCATCTATATCATTATGTTCAGGAAGAAATTAATAGTACATGTGTGTGGTTTTTTAATATTAGAGAATGGAATATTTCTATTCGGTACAGCAGTAGCCTCTGAACTTCCAATGCTAATTGAAATAGGAACGTTATTAGATGTGTTTGTCGTAGTTTTTTTGATGGGAATAGCATTGAATAAAATCAGCAGTACATTTGAAGGATTTGAAGTTACACATCTTGGGAGGTTAAAAGACTAATGTTCGAGTTTGGTCTCTTTATAATACTTCCTTTGCTTACTGCCGGTATTTGTTATTTAATAAAGGATTTACGTATTCAATATGCAATTTCTTTAATAGTTGCATCGCTGCATCTCGGGTTATCACTTTTTGTTTTTCTCGGTTATTATCAGACACATCTACCGCTTTTTTTTGGAGTCGATTCACTTAGTAAATTATTTCTTCCGATTCTTTCGAATGTCTATTTCTGGGTTTTACTTATCTCCTTCTTCTATCTAAAAAGACCTGCAATGAATAATGGTGAGGAGGGGAAAAAGTATTATTTCGCTTTATTGAATTTTTATTTAGCGGCAAATTCTGCAGCAATGTTAAGTAATCATTTTGGTATGTATTGGGTGGCTGCGGAAGCAACTACTTTAAGTGTAGCTCCTCTTATTTATTTTTATCGGAAAGAAGAAGCTCTCGAAGCAATGTGGAAATATTTGTTTTTGGTATCGATTGGAATCGCTTTTGCATTTATCGGAATTCTTTTACTTACCCTTTCAGCTAAAGGAACAGTGCTTGAAGGGGAACAATTATTCTTTTGGGAATTTATTCGTTATGCAAAACAACTTAATCCGATTTGGTTAAAAGCCAGTTTTATATTCATTTTTGTTGGATTAAGCACAAAAATCGGAATTGCGCCGATGCACTCCGGTGACGTTGATGCTACAAGTAACGCTCCAAGCCCCATTGCTGCTCTTATGTCCGGTTCACTTCGATTGACTGCACTTATGGGGGTGATGAGAATATTCCAAATTATTCGTCCAACCTCCTCATTTGAATTTGCAAAAATCCTTCTCATCATAGGAGCATCGCTTTCACTGTTTGTCGCATTCGTTTATATGTTTAAAGTAAATAATTTTAAGCGGATGCTTGCATACTCAAGTGTAGAGCATCTTGGATTGATAGTATTAGGAGTGGGTATCGGCGGATTGGCGTTTGTTGGTGCGATGTATCATGCAATTTATAATTCGATTACAAAAATTATTTTATTTCTGATGGCAGGAAACATTCATCGGCATTATAAATCGCGTGAAGTTGATAAAGTCAGATCGGTGTTGAATATTTTACCGAAAACAGGTTGGCTTTTCTTACTTGCATATTTCGCAATTTCAGGAATCCCTCCGTTCGGAATTTTTTTCAGTGAGATAAAAATTTTTGAGGGGATTCTATTTTCAGAAAAACCTTATCTGTTGTTACTTGTAATGTTCTTTTTACTTTTCGTATTTATTAATATGGGTAGAAATATTTTTTTAATGCTCTACAAAAAAAATGAAGGTGAATTTGAACAGACGGGAACCGAGCCATTTGAGTTGACTCACTATGTTGCAATTCTTTTGTTAATCTCATTAACAATTATTGGCGTTGCTTCACCCGATATTTTATATCAGAACATCATTAATATTGCAAAAGATTTCGGTATGAATTTATGAATGTATTAGAATTACAGAATAATCAAATTTTCGACCGGGCAACAATTCCATTTTTATCGAATATCCAATTTCGAAACTCTGTTTCTGAATTATTGAAAAACGGCAGCAGATTGATAACCCTTACTCCATTAGAAAATAATGTTCCGCAAAAAATTATTGCAGTACTAACTGATTCTAATTCATCTTCCATCCAAATTGTCGGTGGCGATTTTTGCAACGGTAAACTTGAGTTTGAAAGTTGGGCTAATGAATTTCCTCATACAAACTATTATGAGTGTGAACTTGCTGAAAATCATAATTATTTACCTCTAAATCACCCATGGTTGAGACCGGTAAGAAAGCAAAATATAATATTAGAAAATAAACCATACAAATTTTTCAAATTGGAGGGGGAAGAAGTACACGAAGTTGCGGTTGGACCGATTCATGCCGGAGTTATTGAACCGGGACATTTCAGATTTCAATGTCATGGCGAATTGGTTTATAATCTTGAAATTAGTCTGGGCTACCAACAAAGAGGATTGGAACAACTTTTAATAAACGCAAATGATAATAAGCGAATAATATTATCTGAATCTATTGCAGGTGATACAACAATAGGACATACATATACTCACTGTAGTGCTATCGAAAGTTTGTCACAGGTAAGGTTAAGTTTACGGGCAGAAATAATTAGAACCATCGCTGCCGAACTTGAAAGGATTGCAATGCATCTCTCCGGACTTGGGGGAGTTGCTAATGATATCGGATTTGCATTGCCTGCTTCATCCTACGGAAGATTACGGACACTTGCTATTAATAGTCTCGCAGAATTATCTGGTTCACGGTTTGGTCGCGGTTTATTCATATATGGCGGGGTTCGTTTTGATCTTAATGATGAAAAAATTAATACAATAATGGAGAATCTAAAAATCATTCAAAATGATGTAAAACAGATAAATGATTATTTATTTTCATCAGTGGGAGCTTTATCGCGTTTTGAAGAAACAGGAATTGTTTCAAAAGAAATTGCCCGTAGTATTGGTTTAGTAGGTTTAGCAGCTCGTTCTTCCGAATTAGAAGAAGATGTTCGTATTCATTTTCCATACAGTGCTTATCGCTATAATCCGGTTTCTATGATTACTTTGTCAACCGGAGATGTATTTGCCCGTATCCGGCTTCGCGCATTAGAAATTGATGAATCGTTGAGATTTATTTTTGATCAAATAGAAAATCTCCCCGAAGGAGAAATTAATTCTGAAATTGGAAAAACTACTTCAAATTCAGGAGTGGTTTCACTTGTAGAGGGTTGGCGCGGAGAAATTGTTCATATTGTATTTACAGATAAAGATGGGAAAATCGTGAATTATAAGATTAAAGATCCTTCATTTAACAACTGGTATGGATTAAGTTTAGCATTACGTGAAACCGCAATCTCAGATTTTCCGTTATGCAACAAAAGTTTTGATTTATCATATTCAGGACACGATTTATAAAAATAATATTCAAATGAAAAAGTAAAATGAACCAGGCTATAAAGGTAAGAATTCTTCAGGGTGATCCGATAATTCATGATGTTAGGAATGCACAATTTCCTCTGCTATATAGAGGACTGCCGTCAATTGAAGATAAAGCTTGTCCGGAAAGCTGCAGTAAGTGTCTTGATGTTTGTCCAACAGATGCAATTAAACTTAATCCGGTTCAAATCGATTTGGGGTTGTGCGTTTTTTGTCCTTTGTGTGAAGAAGTATGTCCCGAAAAAATAATTCATTATACACAAAACTATCACACTTCCGTTGAAGTTAGAGAAAAGCTAATAGTAAAAAAAGAGACGAAGTTTATCACTCCGGAAATTGCATCAGAGCGAATTAGAAAATATTTTGGAAAATCGTTAAAACTTCGCCAGATATCTGCGGGTGGTTGTAACGGCTGTGAACTTGAATTGAATGCTTTAAGTAATGTTAATTTTGATTTGGGAAGGTACGGAATTGAATTTGTCGCTTCACCACGTCATGCTGATGGTGTTGTTATTACAGGACCAATTACAGAAAAAATGTCGAAGGCATTGGAAATTTGTTATGAAGCAGTTCCAAATCCCAAAGTTGTAATTTTATTTGGAGCTTGTGCTATTAGTGGAGGAGTTTTTAGGAACTCAGATCAAATTCAGAGAAAATTTCTTGAAGAAATCAAAATTGACCTTTTCATTCCCGGTTGTCCTCCGCATCCCCTAACTTTTATAAATGGTTTGTTGGATTGGTTAGAAAAGTAAAAAATATTAAACTAATCCCCAGAACATCAAACAAGTGAACACGAAATCGGAAAGAAATAAGCGAGTTCTTAAGGAAAGTAGTTGAGTGCTGCCGTCCTTTTATCTCTTCGAAGTCGAGGTTATCTTCAGTAACGTCGAGGATTGCAAGTTTAGCCAGAGTAAGTGTAACAAGAGTAGTAGAGGGGCTGAGTAACCGGGAGCCGGGGATTCTGTTCTCGAAGCCGTAAGATTTTCTTCTGGTAGCTTTACGTTTACCGTAACCGCATTTTTCACAACATAGTAACTCCTTGTTTGTTGTTAGTATGTTTTTCTAATACCAAATTGTGGAGAGAGAATGATTTGGTTTAATTCTGTCTCGATGTGATTAAACCAACGTGAACTATTTCTAAAAATTTCTTATTATTACTTAGAAAATATTTGAAAGTATTTTCTTCAATACTTTTTACTCTTTATTATTTGAAGGGGTTCTACTTGTTTTACTTCTTCAGTGCTTCTACCGGAAACGGATTTACATATCGGAGTAATGAAACTACTGATAACTTCAGTGGTTCATCTTCTCTATATTACTTCACAAAATATTCAAAACTAAATTGTATGGCATCGTGCATCTCTAATCATATATGTTGGAATAGAAATGAAAATTAGTCATGTCAATAATAACCGATTAGAGGATATGGTTTTTTCGTGAGAATTAGTTTCTTGTTTTGAGATGGTAGGAATAGGTTGTGAATCTCAATAAGTTATTTTGTTTATGGGAGTTATAGTGATTGGATTAAATTTTAATAAGAGTTTTAGCCCGAACGGTGTTTCGTGCTAATGTTACAAAAATAGCCGATGTCAATCGGCTCAATTAATAGTTATGCACTAAATCAAGAGGTTGAAAAATGAATAGGCATTATTGTAAATTATTATTCGTATTACCATTCATAATGAATGCTTGTATGTCTAGTATGTCAAAAAGGGAGACTCAAGAGTTATCTTCAAAACACATTTATTCATTCACTATACAGGATATTAATGGCAATTCCATTGAAGGGGTAAAAGTTAGTTATCAACTAAAAAATAAAGAGGAAATAGTAAAAGACACTTCAATCATTACTTCTAAAACGGG
>Ga0351840_1013_pt2 | contig 35932 bp, 29 predicted proteins | sample BONcelHFGM3001E5_FD_206883 | JGI IMG/M metagenome (GOLD analysis project Ga0351840, IMG submission 206883) | Enriched cells from coal bed in the Powder River Basin, Montana, United States - BONCAT cells FGM rep1 HSBNCT.FGM.300.1.E5 ... | reverse complement strand
AAGCATTTAAATATTGCATGACCTGGTATTTGATCAGGTTTTTCAATCCGAAAACAAGGTTTTGTCTGGCACAGTCGCTGATGCTCTGCGTGATGTGGACAGTCCCTCCAGCCGCCACAACTCTTTCATTCTGAAACACTTTGTTCATTGTGCTCAGGGCATCTTCTTTGAGCATACAGTCTGCATCAAGCGTGATGACGATCTCCTGCCTGCAACAGGCAATGCCAGCGTTAAGTGAATCCGCTTTGCCCCCGTTTTTTTTGCTGATCACGTAGATATGTGGAAACACCCCGGAACGGTATTTGGCAAGTATGGGCTGGTATTGAAGACGAACATCCTCTTTTATTCTGGCCGGCATCAAAAGAAGATGTTTGCTTAAGATCTCAATCGTTTTATCTGCAGAACCGTCATCGATAATATAAACACGGTAATTGGGATAGGGCAGAACTTTGAGCGAATTGATGCAATTGAGGATCACGTGTTCTTCATTATAAGCAGGGATCAATAAAGCAAAGCTTTTATAGCAGCTGACTTTATCCGTCAAGACGGAGTGATTTTTGCTGTATAATGGATAAAAAATATAAAGTATTTTAAAGATCAAATAAAGCAGGAACATCGCAAGCCCAAGGTATATCATTCGTTTTCACTCCTTGAAAAATATTTCACATAATCTATGAGAAAAGTCTGCGGAAAGATGGTTTGCCGGTCGGGATCGCCCGGCCAGTCTCCGCCTACAGCGGTGTTGATATAAAGATACATTTTGCACGCCGGAATATGACTGTCTACCGCGAATGTTTCGATGCCGTCAACAAACCAGCGTATGTGCTGTCTTGACCATTCAATCGAGAAAACGTGAAAATCATCTATGAAACTCGTGGCTTTATAATTGTAGGGGTAGGCTTCTTTCTGGCCATCTTTTTCGTAGTGAAAAACATGCCAAAGGCTGTCTGGCTCATGGCCTAAAAACTCAACAATATCTATCTCAGGCAGAACATCGCCGGATGACGGCTTGAGCCAAATGGCTGGGAATATTCCTTTGCCATAAGGCAGCTTTGCCCTTATCTCAAGTTTTCCATACTGCAGCAGTTTTTTGTTGTCTGTGGTCACAGCACCTGAAAAATAGGTTTTATCAGCATAATTACTTTGTATTTGCATAAAGCCATCAGCGATGCTGACATTCTCCTCCCGGTAGGTTTGCAGCTCATTGTTTGCGAAAGGCTTAGCGCTGATAACATTCCAAGTTTTCTGCTCCAGTGATGTGCCGTTGAAATGATCTTCCCAGACAAGCTGCCATTCTCTGGAACTTTCAGTATTATTTGAACAAGAAGGTTCCAGCAGGATGTCCGTATCCAGCAAATCCGATAGCGTCACGCACTTTATCTGCGAGTTCTTTTCGTCCAAATAGGCAATGATTTCGCTAAAACTTTGCGCGTCATACTGTGTTGACAGCTCTGCCGGGGATTCCAGAGAATGAAACATAAGAACCAGCCACAAACCGTTTTCGACAGCCGTATCGATCCATTCCTTGACGGTTTGCGGCGATGTTTCGTTGGTGACCTCCATAAACCCGAGTTGATCCGGCTCATATATGGGAAGATAGTTAAACTTGCTCCAGACAGGCCTTGAAGTTGCGGCGTATTTTTTGATGATCTCATCCACATCATCATTGGTCGCGCAGTAGGGAGGTACAAAATGATCAGACGCACGCGTGAACCCTTTTGATTCAAGATATTGCTTACAGGCTGCGATCTCGTGTTCAGCTTCATCGGTTTCTATGTCCAAAAGATTCTTATGGCTGTAGCTGTGATTAACAAGATCCCACCCGCTATCATACATTTCCTTAAGCTGCGTTTCATTGCAAAAGCTGGGATAGCCGACTTGTGAACTGACGACTGAGATGATGCCTTTTAAGTTTTTAGCCCTCATTTGCGGATAGGCTTGGCTGTATGTTGAAAGCCAGCCGTCGTCAAACCATATACTGCAAAGAGGCTGCGCATCATAGGTGCTTATTTCTTCCATCGATACATGCGATTTTTTACCTTTGGCGGTTTTGAAGGCCATTTTTATCGTGCTGATCCTGCTCCAGTCAGGAACGCCTGAGCCTATAATGAAGTCTTTTTTATTGATCAACGTATTGTTTTTGCCTTCCGATAACAGAGGTAGCAGATTGCACTCAAAATAATTTGAATAACTCAGATCCTCCATGAAGTACACAACGGCCCACTCGATATCCTCAAAGCCATCGATATTGATATCAAAATATACATAAGACTGCAGCTGTAAAAACCCGTCAAACTTTCTTTGTATAAAGGCTTGGCTGTCTGTGCATGAAAACCTGAAAAGGCCGGTTTGGATGGCTTCATTTTTGGACCCTGTCCAAAGGTTTGGATCATTAAAATCGTCTATTTTTGTGCGGCGACCAAGTTGCTGTTCGAGACTTTTCAGATATGTTTGATGTGAGCCGCACAGCAGGGACTCATCATTATGAAGATCAGCAAGGGTTTGTTTTGTGACTGCTGAAGTATTATCCTGGGTATGGTCTTCTGCAAAAAAATAAAACTGAATATTCAGCAAAAGTGTCATGGCGATAACAGCGATCAACAGCAGTCCGGTCGTTTTATTGTTTTTCATTTGTGCACTCCTGATTCCAAAGTTTCCCCAAACAGATGAAAAAATAAACAATATTGGCGGTCCCTGCGAAAAACCACCAGCTCTTTTATTTGCGCACCCTGTGATTTTTTGATTCTTTTAAAAATATGTTTTGCAGCGCTCAAATATGTAAGATAAATATAATTATCCTATGTGCATATATGTGGTGACGGTTTACGGTTTACGTGACGCAAAGTTTTTATGTAGGTTGTACAATGATGTGTAACAATTAGGGAAAGAATAAAAACAAGGATTCCAAAAATCTGATAGAGTTGTAACTGCAAAAGAAAACAACACAAATCAGAGAAAGGAAACCTCAATGAAAACCATAAGACAAAGGGCGTTCTTTCGTCAAAGGGTATTAAAAGAAGTAACGAAAGGAACAACCTTAACAAGCATGGCAAGGTTATATAAGCTTAGCCGATCGAGCATATATCGATGGCAAGAACGCTTTGATGGAACAGTCGAATCCTTGTGTGAGAGAAGTCACAGGCCGTATAGCCATCCCAACCAACACACGCTTGAGGAACTAAAGCTTATCAAGCGAGTATGGGTCACAACAAAGGATCGGGTCTTGTATGCCTGCACTTGGTGCTGGAGACGAGACACGCATTATGTGAGAAAGAAATTTCCGTTTGAAATCTTGGGTATTCAAACGGATAACGGATCAGAGTTCACAAGTGGCGCTATTAAGTCTAGGTAGTATATCAGCGTTGGAACAATACCTGCAAAAGGGAAAAGTCGTTCATAAACGGATACGCCCTGCAACCTTGCGACATAACGGCAAAGTAGAACGAGTACACCGCATGGATGATGAGAGGTTTTATCCGAAAAGAACGTTCTATTCGGTCAAAGATGCTAACGAACAATTGCAGCGATATCAGAGATGGGACAACAACTTTTCACTACCGGTTTGGGCAGGAAATCTCCCCTTTAGTATTGGAGGGGGCTTTCCGCCCAAAGTGTCACAGATCAATTGGCAACGTAGAAAAAAACGGGTTAGACTATTGACAAAACTTTGTGTGGAATATTACAATAATTGAGACTACATAGCAATCTAGACGGAAAACCACTTGTCCCACAAGAGGTGTTCCTTACTCTTTGAGTATGCTTGAGACTTATCGTTTCACAGTCAAGGGTCTACATGTGCCTAAGATGCCCCTCTTGACTTTTGCCGCTAAAGCCTTGATGAAGACTCAATGAACTACAGGTTAATAAACAGGGACTCTCTCTTTTTGCTGAAAATGTAAAAAATGGAGGTAAATCTGTGTTCGGCGGTATTGTGTAAGGCGTCTGTTCTGAGCAGTCGGAAATTCTGCTGTATAATGAAATTGCTGTCAAGGAATTTCGCGGATCATAATATACCGACGGCGAAATGTGCCGTTTGTTACTTAAAAATTTAGTGATGGACAAATACAAATCAATAATGAGTTTGTCCATATATGGAGGAATATTAGGATGGAGAAGCCTTTGAAGAAAAAGGAAAATGTATATTTGGTAGTGGTTTTTTTTGGCGCGCTTTGGGGTATTTCGGAAGCGGCTTTGGGTTATGTTCTGCATCTCATACCTGTGCCTATATCAGGGTTTTTTATGTACCCTATTGCATTTTTCTTCATGTATGGTGCTTTTAAACGTACACAAGATGTTACAAGTATAATGGGCGTTGGCATTGTTGCCGCATTAATAAAGCTTGTTAACCTGGCGCTGCCGCTGTTGCCAGCTTATCATACACTGGTGCCTGCTGCTACTATTTTGCTTGAAGCATCAATGCTGTTCATTGCATATAGGGTATCTGAAAAGATGAAAATCAGACCAACTCTCAGCGGTATTGTTTTTGCGAGTGTAAGCTGGCGAGTTCTTTTTCTAGCTCTTCAATATGTACTGTACGGGGCTTCCTCTTATTTTTTCAAGAGCGGCACATGGGTTATTGTGAATTTTCTGCTAGTTGAGGGGCTCGTTAATGCAGGGTTTTTAATGATAGCAACAAGATTTAACAGTATTAACAAAAAGCCTAGCGACCGTAAGCATAGCATACGCCCGGCGTTTTCTTATAGTATCTTAGCGGTGTCCATCATAACGACAATCGCATTTTCGCTTCTTTAATAAAAAGAAGCGAATATTTACATAACCTATCCGGTTCAGCGTGCATCTTTCTGGGGTGTAATAATTGGAATCTTTCTATGAACATGTCCGTGATTTGTAAAAGTCCAGATATGGATACTATGTTAGTAACTGTTACCGGAAAAAAGGCTAAAGGCCAATAGTCGGCTAAAAAATAATATTTACTACAGGCGGTATGAAAAGGGGCTACGCCAAAGTGGGAACGATTGAACGTACTGCCTGTAAAAATGGAGAACCTATCAATCTTTGTGCCAGTTTCAAACTTGGGAATCAACAGCCAAAACAAAGTGTGGCGCCAGCGGCTCAAATCAGGCTCCGTCTCGCAAAAAGACTATATCGCCTGGCTGAAATCACATTACAAAAGAAAATATAAATAGGTGATGGCTTCATCTTCTCTTTTTATATAGTGCTCATCGTAAGATTAGGAGGCCAGTAAGTGCGCAAACTAAAAAAACACTTAAAAAGGGTTCTGTTTGTCATCCTGTCCATCTTTCTCTCCCTTCACATTATCCCGTATATGCTTCCGCTGCCAATTGATTCAGGCAAGTTGTTTCCGCCGTTTGACGAGAGCCGCTATATGGTTATAGATGGTATCAAATTGCACCACAGGAGCTGGTTTCCTGAAAGCCTTCATTCGAGCAGTAAATTTGTTCTTCTTGTGCATGGAATGGGCGGCTCCACATTTTCATGGAGAAAACAGGTGCTTTCCCTTGAGCAAGCCGGGCATATTGTGGTTTCTGTCGATTTGCCTGGCTTTGGGTACAGTGATCGTGCTCGCGGTTTTAAACACTCACAAGCAAACCGCGCAGAGCTTCTTTGGACATTCCTTGACCAATTTTCTCAAGAGCATAACTTTGAAATCGTTCCTAAATGGACGCTCATAGGGCACTCTATGGGCGCAGGTGTCATTACCGAAATGGCTCTTCAGCAGCCTGATCACACGGATTCGCTTGTTTTCGTAGGCCCTGCAGTATCCATACTCGAATCTCGCTTTACAGATTTGCTGCGCTATCCCCCAGCCGGCCGATGGTTTGCGGTGCTTATGCGCTATGTGTTTATTAATCAGCTGAGCGTACAAGCGCTTTTGGGTTCTGCCTACGGTCGGATCCCAGCGCCGGAAGAAACCACAGGCTACCTGATGCCTTTTTTATGGCCGGGCACTGAACACGCGTTTCTTGATATTGCCACGACAAGCACGCAAACCGAAGTTTCAGACCTGGAGAATCTGAATAAAACCTGCATACCTGTTTTGGCGATATGGGGCGAAAAAGATTCATGGGTGCCAGCGGACAATGCGGATGATTTGGGAAAACTCATACAAAACTTAACTCTGATCAAACTGCCGGATGCGCATCATTGCCCTATGGAAACAGCGGAAGAGCGCTTTAATGATTTGATTCTCAACTGGCTTGAGTGATTGAATTATTAATGGTTGCTCCAGCCGTTCACAACGCACACAAATAGAGCGCCCTGACGGACGCCCTTTGTATTTCATATTATAGATACCCTGCTGCTTACAGGTAGCCCACGACCATGTCTCCGATCTGCGTTGTCGAATAGCCCATCTTGCCGACCGACATGCTCTTGATGTCGTTCTTGACGGCCTTCATGATGGCATCTTCGATGGCTTTGGCTGCCTGCTCTTCCCCAAGCTGTTCAAGCATCATCTGCCTGGAGGCGATCGCTGCCAGCGGATTAATCACGTTCTGGCCGGTATACTTGGGCGCGGATCCGCCGATGGGTTCATACATGGAGACGCCCTGCGGGTTGATATTTCCGCCCGCTGCGATGCCCATGCCGCCCTGCAATACTGCGCCTAAGTCCGTGATGATGTCGCCGAACATGTTGTCCGTCACGATCACGTCAAAAAACTCAGGGTTCTTCACCATCCATATGCATGTGGCGTCCACATGCGCGTAACCGGTCTGCACATCCGGGTATTCTTTGGCCACTTCATAGAACGTTCTTTCCCAGAGGTCAAACGCATACGTCAACACATTGACTTAAGGATTGCGCGTTAATCAATGACCTTGATGGATAAGATGATAGGTTGGTCTTCCTTCTTTACCGTCCCGTTGTTATCCACTACTGGCGTATCCGCGCATATCCTGTCGACGATATCTATTCCGTCAGTAACATAACCGAAGGCCGCATATTGCCCATCCAGATAAGTGCTGTCTTCGTGAACAATAAAAAACTGAGAGCTTGCGCTGTCATATTCATTAGAACGCGCCATCGAGATTGCACCCCTGGTGTGAGACAGGGGATTCTTCACGCCATTTAAAGAAAACTCACCCTTTATCGTTTTGTCCGAACCGCCTGTTCCAGTGCCAATAGGGTCGCCTCCTTGCATCATGAATCCGGACATAATCCTGTGAAAGGTAAGACCATCATAGAAACCATCATGCGCCAAGCTAATAAAGTTGCTAACCGTAATCGGTGCGTTGGCTCCATCAAGCTCGACGGAAATTGTCCCGTAGTCTTTCACGTCAATAATGACATGTACGGTCCCGTAGGCTTGGGGCTTGACCTCATCGGATTGTTGTCCTGGCCCGTTTGGTTTTGCGCAACCAGCCGACAATACAAGTAATATAAAAAACATGACACATACAATTTTTTTCATTATTATTTCCTCCTGTTTAATACATTTATTATACTGTAGAAGACTCATGAAAACTAGATTATCGGTATCATAAAAACAAATTTAGAAACCCCAGCTTGCCAATAATATAACGTCTAAGCAGGCAGAAAAAGCAAAATCCCGGCAATGCATCCTCCTTTCCCATCACTTTTTGCATGACATTTACTGCAGTTACCCCCCCCCTTGACATATTGTTCACTAAAGTCTTAAATGAGTACAAGTAGATGCGAATCGGCCTTTTGCTTATTTCGCTTGGAGAAGATATTATGAAATTTAATGAGCCAAAATTTATTTATGGGACAGCTTGGAAAGAGAATGACACAGAAAGATTAACAGAGCAAGCATTGTTCTCTGGTTTTCGTGCAATTGATACCGCCAATCAGCGAAAGCATTATTATGAAGAAGCTGTGGGGAGAGGTATTTATAATTTTCTTGTAAAATCAGGCAAAGAGCGAAGTGGGTTGTTTTTACAGACTAAGTTTACATATGAGCGCGGGCAGGATCATCAACTGCCCTATGTCCCAAGCGCTGCTCTTCGAGAACAAGTATTTCAATCTTTTGCTTCCTCATTGAAACATTTGCAAACAGATTATCTTGATTCCTTTCTTTTACATGGGCCCATATCTTCATTAGGTATCCATCTTGAAGACATGGAAGCATGGAGCGCAATGGAAGAATTGTACGAACAAAAAAAAGTAAAAGCTCTTGGAATAGCAAATTGTTCTTTGTCACAATTACAGCAACTTTATGTAAATAGCATGGTGAAACCCGTTTACATACAAAATCGATGTTTTGCTCAGTTAAAATGGGACTATGCTGTTAGGGCCTACTGCCGTGAGAAAGGTATTAAATACCAAGGGTTCTCGCTGCTCACAGCAAACTCAAAGGAGATCACCAAAGATGCTATTGTTGAGATTGCGCAGAAATATAAGAAAACGATCCCCCAAATAACATTTCGTTTTTGTCATCAGTTGGGTATTATTTGCTTAACAGGCACCTCGAACAAAGAGCATATGATAGACGATTTGAATATTCATTCTTTCGCGCTTACACCAAATGAAATGCACTTAATAGAACAAATCGGTATCTAGAGCTTGCTCACGCTGTCCCATTCGCACCAAGCTTTGTATGCCATTTGTATGCCCCCCGGAACGTTTTAATACAGCTTTAGGCCGTCAATGGCCGCAGGGTGCAATTAGCCTCCACTAATGGCATTACATTGGGCGCCGATCTTGAGAACCTAAAGCCAGTCGGATAGACAGGGGGCAGCCACTTTGACGGCTGCCCCTCGGTTAACCAATAAGCTTTGTTGGTACCAATCTATCAGATGTCGTATTGCTGGCTCCGTCTTTTTACGAGGAATGCCAACAGCCAGGTAAGAAAGCCTGCAGGAATGATCAGCAGCAGCCACCACATCCAGCCGTAGCTTGCGCCCGCCGCCGGGAGCGCCTCCGGGTCAATGTCAACGGCTCCATCTGCGGGATCGGCTGGTTCCTGCGTATCTCCTGTCGCTGGGATCACTTCCTCAGGTATGGTCTCGATCTCTCTGAACACCGCGAAAATTTCTGTATCCGCACCCATGAAGGTAAAGCTAATGGAGTTTCCATTCGCATCCTGCCAACCGACAAATTCAAAACCATCGGCAGGTGTGACTCTTACAGTTGCAAGCGATATCGTGTCGCCTTCATCATAAGTTCCAGAACTAAGGCCAACAGTGCCCTGCCCCACTATGGTCACTCTGAGCACATACGTCGGAACAACTTCCTCCGAAATCACCAGCCGACCAATCGCACTGCCCTCGAAATTGTTGTCATCGACTGTGCCAATAACAGTATACCCTCCAACCTCGCGCGGCGCCCTGTCGGAACCGTCATAGGTCAACGAGACGTTTAGCCCTTCGGGATCTGTGACAGCTGTTACAGCTTTTCTGTTGCCGTCATACGTTCGCCTTAAACCCTGCAGCGCAACCTCAGCTTCGGCCTTGTTTATGACTATCTGGACCGAACCGCTGGCCTGATTGTGATTGTTATCGCCTTCAAATGTCCAATTGGCTGTGCCGCCAGGCACATTCGCGAACGCCGCGCCGAGATTGAGCTTGTCAGTCAGTACTTTTCCTTCTGCACCTAATGCCCATCCTGTTGCGCCCTGTGCATTGCCGTCATATGTCACAGTTTTGCCGGTCACGCTGATTATAGCGTCGGCTTTGTTGATCACGATCTCCACCGAACCGCTGGCATTATTGTGATTGCCGTCACCCGGGAAAGTCCAGTTCGCCGTGCCTCCGGGAGCATTGTTGAATGTGCCTCCAAGACTGAGCAGCGCGCTCATATCTTCGCCATCTGCGCCCGTTGCTGTCCCTTCCGCGCCGTGCGCTAAGCCGCTGTACGTCACAGTTTTGCCGACCACGCTGATCGTGGCATCCGCTTTGTCAATGACAAGTTCTTTTGCCACAGTGCCTTCGTAGTTGTCATCATCTATCGTGACGTCCACATCGTATTCGCCCGCGTTGGTCGGCGGTACGGTTAAGCCGTCATATGTGATGTTGTATGACAAACCTACAGGGTTCGTCGTTACCGTTACGCTCTTTGGCGTACCGTCATATGTCGGGTTAAGGTCCCCGAGCGTAATGCCAGCCGTTGCTTTGCCGATCGTCAGCTTGCCTGTCTTGCCGCCTTCGTAATTGTCATCATCTATCGTGACGTCCACATCGTATTCGCCTGCGTTGGTCGGTGGTACGGTTAAGCCGTCATATGTGATGTTGTATGACAAACCTACAGGATTCGTCGTTACCGTTACGCTCTTTGGCGTACCGTCATATGTTTGCTCCAAATCGTTCAGCGTTACCGTGACAGATGCTTTGTTGACCGTGAGCGTCGCCGGATTTGTTTCGGCCGAACCTGCATCATTAGTGAACACTGCGCGGTATTGATTGCCGCTCATAGCGACATTGGGCTTTATCAGCGTCAATGTCGCACTGGTAGCCCCGGAAATGTCGGCCCAATCGCCGTCCATTATTTTAACCTGCCAACTCACATCAGGCGTCGGGTCGCCGGTCGCGGCCGCCGTAAATTCAGCATCCTGCCCATAAGTCACGGTTTCATTGTTTGGATCATTAGTGACTGTTGGGGCTGTTTGAGCCGGGGGCAAATTATAGGTGATTCTTATCAGTCCATTGCCTCCACGAGTTCCGGAATTGCCGGTACCACCTAATCTCCACGAGCCGCCGCCGCCACCGCCATAGTTGCTTCCGTCACCGCCTGTACCATTACTGCTTTTTGTGCGGCCATCTCCGCCTGCGCCGCCGTGATCAGGCGTCGACCCGCCAGCAGCCGAACCATTGGCGTGAATACCATCACCCTCCGAACCGGCACCGCCGCCACCCGCTGCCGCCCGCTGCCGAGACGGTGCTGCTTGCGCCGTTGCCGCCGCTGTACCTGACTGTGCCGACTCCGTCATTCGCGCTGCCGCCAGCACCGCCGCTGCCTGATATCGTCCCGGAGCCACCTTTGGCAAGAAGCGTCGCTTGATCCACCCAATACGTGTCTCCGCCACCGCCACCGCTCGGAGAGCCTCCGCTGCCGACAATAAAACCATATGTCAGGCCGGGAGACACGGGTAGAATGCTTTTCGAGTATGCGCCGCCGCCGCCGCCGCCGCGCCCATCATTGTTGGGCGGTGCACCCGTGCCGCCGCCGCCGCCCCAGACTTCAACCTCAACTGAATATACACCCGGTGGCGCTTCCCATGAACCGGATGAAGTGAAAGTTTTGACTTCTTGCGTTCCTGCCGCCTGCGGCGCTGATGGATTGATCAACAAAACAAGCGCCAGTACACCGCACATCAGCAGAGTAAAAACCCCAATAAACTTCTTTTTCTTTAATCGCATAGTCTTTAACCCCTTTTGCCGGATTGATTGATGAATATGAAAATACAAAAAGCCGCTCTCATCATGTTTGAGGCGGCTGAACCATCATGGCGTCACTAGTAACGCTTTAGACTTCTTGCTTTGCGTCGCCGGCTTTCGCGCGGGTTTGCTTTTCACTTTATATTTTATCGCTGTCACTAGGAGCGATTCTCAGGGCAAAAGCTTTCAATCAAGTGAACAAGCCATTATATAACCGTTACAGACTTCGCATACAAAAAAACGATCGCACTTATTGAATGTGCACAATGTAATAAATCTTTTCAGTTTTTTGCGCATACTTACATAAATATGTTTCAAACTAAAGATAATTATACTTTAATTTTCTTTCTAAGGCAAGCTTTATGACACATCTGCGTTGTCAATTGGAATATAAGCTTTCTTTCTTACCATATAATACCATTTACGCTTTATTGGCGGCTTCCTAATAAAAAAAACATCCATCTTGTATGGTTCTGCTTCCAGTATTTTGCTCGTTTAATGATTTGATTTTCAACTGGCTTGAGTGATTGAATTATTAGTGGTTGTTCTAGCCATTCACAACGCACACAAAAAGAGCGCCCAACCGAGCGCCCTTTGTATTTCATATTATAGATACCCTGCTGCTTACAGGTATCCCACGACCATGTCTCCGATCTGCGTCGTCGAATAGCCCATCTTGCCGACCGACATGCTCTTGATATCGTTCTTGACGGCCTTCATGATGGCATCTTCGATGGCTTTGGCTGCCTGCTCTTCCCCAAGCTGTTCAAGCATCATCTGCCCGGAGGCGATCGCCGCCAGCGGATTGATCACGTTCTGGCCGGTATACTTGGGCGCGGATCCGCCGATGGGTTCATACATGGAGACGCCCTGCGGGTTGATATTTCCGCCCGCTGCGATGCCCATGCCGCCCTGCAATACTGCGCCTAAGTCCGTGATGATGTCGCCGAACATGTTGTCCGTCACGATCACGTCAAAAAACTCAGGGTTCTTCACCATCCACATGCATGTCGCGTCCACATGCGCGTAATCGGTCTGCACATCCGGGTATTCTTTGGCCACTTCATAGAACGTTCTTTCCCAGAGGTCAAACGCATACGTCAACACATTGGTTTTGCCGCACAGTGTCAGCTTCTTTCTCTTGTTTCTCTTCCTTGTGTATTCAAACGCGAACCGCAGACACCTCTCCACGCCTTTGCGCGTGTTGATGGATTCCTGAAGCGCCACTTCATCCGGTGTGTTTTTCTTGAGAAAACCGCCTGCCCCTGTGTAGAGCCCTTCTGTGTTTTCGCGCACCACCACAAAATCGATATCATCCGGCCCTTTGTCTTTGAGCGGTGTTTCCACGCCTTCATACAGCTTGACCGGCCGCAGATTGATATACTGGTCGAGCAAAAACCGCAGGTTCAGCAGGATGCCTTTTTCCAAGATCCCCGGCTTGACATCCGGATGCCCGATCGCTCCGAGAAGGATGGCCTGCTTGGATTTGATTTTCGCAAGATCCTCATCGGTCACAAGATCGCCCGTTTTTAAGTATCTGTCTCCACCGAGGTCCAACTGCTCAAGCTCCATGCCGAACCCGAATTTGCTGCTGGCCGCTTTTAAGACTTTGAGGCTCTCCTCGACGACTTCGGGGCCTGTGCCGTCTCCCGGGACCACTCCGATATTGTATGTTTTCATATGTTATTGCTCCTTTTAAGCTTTGATCTGCTGGTATTGGTATCCGTCCCTCAAATGCCATTTGTATGCCACCCGGAACGGCTTTGGCAGGCACAGGCAGTCTTAGGCAGTCACGCGCGTTTTGGCTGCTTTTTTACGGGATTCTGTTAAGCTGAAATACTCGCCGTATACGCTGATACTGGCTGATTTTCGGCTGTACGGCCTTTTTATACCCGTATATTCTCCGTTACCTCTCCATGACTGCAATAAAATAGCTGCTGCTTTTATTTTCACAGCAGCTTATTGCACGCTTTTGGTCTGGGTGAGAGGAATTGAACCTCCGGCCTCTTGAACCCCATTCAAGCGCGCTACCAAGCTGCGCCACACCCAGATGCTGATTCGTTACAACGGTAATTATATTAGCATTTAATGTCCTCAATGTCAATTTAAAAAGCTTTGTGTCTGTAGGACTACAATACATATTGCATACTGAACCTTGAAAATAAAAGATGAAGTAGATATTTTGCTACTACAACGCTAGAGAACACAGAAGAGATTTGGCTATATGTCGCAGACGGATCATCTCGAATCATTAAAACAGAGAAAGTTGAGAGGTTGAGGAATAGCTTAGCAAATTGTCTGCAAAAAAGTTGACGCCCTATTTAGAAAATTAGTGAAGGAAATATATTTGCTATTGTCAAAGCAGATAGATTAATTATAATATTAATATTAACCGCAAAAGAAGGAGGTTTTTTGCTTGAAGATATTTGATATGCACATCCATGTCGGGAATGACACTCGAGCAGAAGACGTGATTGCTTTTCTTAATTCGGCAGGAATTGATAAAGCGGCAATCTTGGGTGTCGACCATGGGCATGCAGGTGTACTGAGAAAAACAAAAGTTTATGATGATTCTTTGCTGCGCATCGTCAGTGAATCTTGCGGCAGGATTGTCGGTATTTCTGCTATCAGCGCCGAAACTGAAGGTGATAAAGCAGCGATTTTTGAGAAAGCTCTGGATAGAGGTTTATTGGGATTGAAGCTTTACCCTCACAGCGGCTTTTACCCAGATGACGAGAGGCTGAATGAAGTTTATGAAATTGCTAGCGAAAGAAACGCGCCTGTACTAATACATACAGGGATAAAGGCTCAGATCTATCAGCGAATGATATTTAATAACCCCACACGCGTTGACGAGGTGGCAACGCGTTTCCCTAATTTAAAGATAATTATTATGCACGCCGGTTATCCTTGGCTGAATGAGGCTTTGTGTGTATCCAGGCTGAATCCGAATGTATATATCGACCTCACTTTTTTAGATGTACTGGAATACACATTTGAAGAGGGCTTGCTGGAATCTGTTGTTAAGCGCTTCAGCCGCGTTTTGGGTGCGGAAAAAATCGTTTGGGGTTCGGAGGGTGAGCACTTAGACCTTCCGGCATATCGGGATGATGGCATTGACAGAGTGAAAAAATGCATAGAGAAGATCCTTGGTTTTAATTTTCTAAAAGAGACTGAGAAGGAGAACATATTATATAATAACGCTGCCAGACTGTTGGGCTTATAAAGCCGGGGTATGAATCTTTAATTATGTTTATTCAGTGAATACTTATTTGTTCGTTGTCTGACCTCCATATCTGGTTCGGATATTTTAAGATCCCAAGTTCTATCTGAAACGGAACTCATCACGATTATGAAAAATCATAAGGGGCAAGGGTATTTTTATCCCTTGCCCCTCTTCTTAAAATGTCCGCCACGTCAGACAGGCATAGCAAGGGCCGGGCCTTTGTCCCTTGCTTCCCTCATTGTTCATTGCGTTTTTCTGCTGATAATAGGTTTTTACAAATAAATAAAAAAAACGATTTACCAATAAAAATATTGCAGTTGTGAATAAAATATCAGCATAATTGTGAAATATATCACCAATAATATTAAAATATTTTATTTTTTTCTCTATTTAAAAGAGGAATTTGATAAAATATGTTGAATATATATAAACACAAAGAAAAACGTTTTTCTTAATTTAAAAAAGCATTGCAGGAGGGGAAAGATGGATAAACTAATCATAACCGTGACGGTTGACTCAAGTGTTTCATACCCAGATAACCCGTATTGCCCGAAAATGGGTGACGTTAAAACTACTGCGGAAGAGTATAACCGGGCAGTTGATTCTGGCGCTAGCGTTTGCCATGTGCATGGTGTTCATCATTTAGAAGATGAAATTCAGTCGGACGGCAGACAGCTGTCATCAGTCAATTTTGACGGTTGGCAGGAGCTTCATACCAGGATTAAAGAACATGCAAATCCGATTTTACATTATGGTATTGCCAGTGCACGCATGCCGGACAAAGTAAAATTGATGGATCAGAAGCCTGAGTTCATGTCATATTGCTTTAATGCGCATGACGAATGTTTCCAGCCAAACAAGAATCGTGCACCAAAATGCACATACGCTATTCATCCGATTGAAGAGCTTAGGGAATTCATGAGAAACTGTAACGCCAAAGGCGTAAGGCCCGACATTGAGTGTTTCCATACCGGCGCTTTCTTCAATATGATGGAATTAAGGAAAGAAGGTCTGCTTGAGGGAAATCAGTGGGCAACGTTGTTTGTGGCTTGGCCCGGCGGCGCATGGACTCCGCCAACACCGCAAGCGCTCATGAGCCTTGTTGATCATTGCCCGGATTATTGTACTTGGAGTTTAAGTTCCATGGACTATGACGTTAATACAAATTGGCATATCCTGACCCAAGCGATACTTTTAGGCGGACATGTAAGAGTGGGCTGGGAAGACAACCCGTTCCTCTCGCCGGGTGTATACGCAGAGACGAGTGCACTGCTTGTCGATAAAATTGTAAGAATTTCGAGGGAACTTGGAAGAGAGATTGCTTCCCCGGATGAAGCCAGAGCAATCATCGGATAACGTTTCGACTCAATTACATATTGTACGGAGGTATAGCCATGGCCCCCGTACAATATGTATATGAACTAAAAAATATTCTACTTTGTTTTCGATCAACATCATAAAAAGAATTCGATTCGCATGAAGCCTTTGGAGGATTTGCTGATATGAGCAACTCTCAGTTAGTACAAGTAAAGAATATATACAAAAGATTTGGAGGAGTAGAGGCTCTTACGGATGTTAAATTTGACGTTGAAAGCGGAGAGATACACGCGCTGTTAGGTGAGAACGGAGCAGGGAAGTCGACACTTATCAAAATTATTTGCGGTGTTTTTATACAAGACAGCGGCGAAATTATCATAAACGGCAAAAAAGTAAAGCATCTTAATCCTTCTATTGCTAGGAACATGGGCATTTCTACAGTTTTCCAGGAGCTGAGCCTGGTCGATGAGCTTACTGTGGAGGAAAATATTTTCCTGGGATATGAGCCTCTTAAAGCTTTAAATGTTTTGAACAGAAAGAAAAGAAGCATTGAAGCACAGAGGATACTGGATTATCTCGGCTCGAATGTAGACCTCAAAGCGAAGGTGAAGGATCTGGGTGCCGCGCAGCAGCAGCTTGTAGAGATTGCCAAAGCAATGGTGACAGATCCCAATATTATCATCATGGATGAGCCGACGGATAAACTATATGGCGACGAGCAGGAGAAATTGTTCAAACTGCTGAAGAAGCTGCGCAGCGAGGGTAAAGGCATTATCTATATTTCTCATAAACTTGAGGAATTACCTATCATCGCAGACCGCGTGACTGTGTTAAGGGACGGATTCTATGTCAACACTTTCGAAATCAAAAAGACAACAAATGAAGAACTGATAAAAAATATGGTGGGGCGCGAATTAAAAGACATGTTCCCGAAAGAAGAAGCAGTAATACAAGAAGAAGTCCTGCGTGTTGAGAAATTGTCTGTCGGTTCGTTTTTAAATGATGTCAACTTCAGTGTTAAAAAAGGTGAAATCATCGGCATCGGCGGTTTGGTTGGCTCCGGACGTACCCTGCTGGCAAAAAGTCTGGCTGGTGTCGTAAAGTTATCCGGCGGCAAAGTCATCATGAACGGAAAAGAGATTGATGTCAGTTCTCCGAGCAAGGCCATTTCCAACGGCATCGTGCTGCTGCCAGAAGACAGGAAGGCAAGCGGGCTTGTCATGTTAATGAGTGTTTTCGACAATATCGTACTGCCGTCTTTAAAAAAGTTTATATTGGATAAAAAAGGTTTGAGGTCTGAAACTTCGAAACTGATCGAAAGGTTAAGGATCAAGACCCCTGACGATAAAACGATCGTAAACAATCTAAGCGGCGGAAATCAGCAAAAGGTTGTTATCGCAAAGTGGCTTTTTTCCAAAGTGAAGGTATTTATTTTTGATGAGCCGACACAAGGCATTGACGTTGGCACAAAAACGGAAATCTATAAGCTGATGAACAATCTTGTAAAAGGGGGCGCGTGCATCATCATGATTTCATCCGATATGATGGAATTGATATCGATGTCTGATCGTGTCATAGTCATGCAAAGAGGCAACATCTCTGCAATCCTTGAAAAAAAAGATTGTACACAAGAGAACATATTAGGAAAAGCGTTATTACAAAAAGAAGCTTAGACAGGGGGATTTATAATGGGAAACCTGAAAATCGGCAAATGGCAGTTTAAGTTTACATGGGAGACTTTTGGTGTGCCCTTGGCAATCATTGCTTTGATAATTTTCACCGGCACTATGAGGCCGATGTTTTTTAGGGTAACGAACATATTTAACATAGTGCGGCAAGTATCTGCGCTCTCTTTGGTCTCTTTTGCGATGACTTTGGTGATTATTTCAGGTGGCATTGACTTGTCTCCGGCATCGACGGTTGCTTTGGTTAGCATCGTAACAGCGCTTTTCATTAAAACAACCAGTGTTTGGGTCGCTTTGTCTGCCGGATTAATAACAGGAATGCTGTGCGGCATGTTAAACGGAACACTAATAGGGTTCCTTAAACTGCCACCATTCATTGCAACCTTGGGCACGCAATCGATATTAAGAGGTGTTGCGTTAACCGCGACTGGCGGTATTCCGGTGATGAATTTAAAATCCGAAGAATTCTTATTTATTGGCAGCGGTAATGTCGGAGTGATACCATTCATGTCATTCATTGCAGTATTAGGGTTCTTTGTGACATATTTTCTCTTGTATTGGACAAAGCGCGGTATTTATACCTATGCGATCGGCGGGAATGAGACTGCTGCAAAATGGGCTGGCATTAAAGTTCCGCTTCATAAGTTTTTGCTGTACTCATATGCAGGTTTGTTGACGGGCATCGCTGGCATTATATTGGGTGCCCGGGTCAACTCCGGGCAGCCTTATCTTGGCACCGGAATAGAACTTCAGGCGATTGCGGCGACTTGTATCGGCGGCACATCGATGATGGGTGGCAAGGGTTCCTTGTTCGGAACTTTGTTTGGGGTTATTCTGATCGGCATCTTAAACAACTCTCTGAACCTTCTCGAAGTATCAACTTTCGTCCAAGAAATCGTTATCGGCGTCACGATAATCATTGCTGTACTGGCAAGCATTGTAAAAAAATAAAAGAATTAGATTTCGACAGCAGATATGCTGCCGATAATTAATATGGAGGATGAAAAAATGAAGAAGATTATTATGTGGATGTTAGTACTTGCACTTCTTGTCGGCATTATGCTGACAGGCTGCGCGGCTCCAGCGCCTGTCGAGACAGGTTCAGACGCTGCTGGCGATGCTGCTGCAAAAGAAACAATCAGGATCTATGTGCTTATGCCTAATGCTGGTGATCCGTACTTCCAGAACAAATCATACGGATACAGTTTAGGGCAGGCTGCGGCTGAGGACGAGTTCCCAGGGGTCACCGTTGAAGTGAAACTATTTGACGCAGGCGGCTACCAGAACGCATCAGCCCAAGTTGCACAGATGGAAGACGCGATTCAGTCGGGCGTGGATGGCATCGTTTTAACGCCTTGTGATTCAGAGGCTCTGGTGCCAGTCACCAAGCAGGCGCTGGCTGCAGGTATCGTCGTGATCAATGACGATATCAAAGTCAACACGCAGTGCACATCAGAAGTTCGTGAAAACAGCTACAGAGCAGGACAAAGAGTCGGCATGTGGCTTGCGAACGAAATGGGTTATAAGGGAAATGTTCTTTTGATGAAAGGGCCAGCAGGTGCTGATTTGTTCGTACAGAGAGGCAATGGTATTCTGGATGTTCTGAAAAACTTTGAAAACATCAAAATACTTGACGAGCAGTTCCAGCAGGATGACGTGGTTGCTGGCAAGAGCACTATTGAAGACTGGATCGAAAGATTCGGAAAAGATATAGACGCTCTTTATATCCATGGTTCGGTACAGGCTGTTGCAGCTGCAGAGTCCTTTAAAGCCGCTGGATTTAACAAAGGTGAAGTGAAGATAGTGTCCTTTGACTTTACTGAAGAGGCCAATGAGTATCTGGCAGATGGATGGATTGCCGGTCTTGTTCCGGCACAGCCGGTTAAGATCGCCAGAACGACAGTTCTCTTTGCGGCCAGAGCGATCATGGGCGTTGAAGTTCCGCAGACTATCTTCTCAACAGATGACATACCGGTCTCGACAGAAGACTTTCCGACATTTGACAATTCTGAGGCAATGGCTCCTGCAGGGTGGACACCAAAACTTAGCTAAGAAGTATCCGGTTGGTAACGGGCAAAAAGTATAGCTTTTTGCCCGTTATACCAAGGAAGGCTTAAAGTGAAGGCCGTCATTTTAAATCATTATTTTTTCGGGGAGAGTTTATATAGATTTATGAAGATATTAAATGTTGCTGTTATTGGGGTCGGATGGATAGGCAGAATCCATTGCGAGTGTTACCGGCGTCTTGAGCCGTTGTTCAAAGATATAAGGGTGGTGCTTCACACCGTTGTAGATATCGTTGAGAACGCAGCAAAAGATGCTAAGCTTAGTTATGGGTTTTTAAACCATACAACAGACTGGAAAGATGTGATCAATAATCGCGAAATAGATATTATTGACATTTGTGTTGACAACATGTTTCACAAAGATATTGCCTTAGCTGCAGCAAAAGCCGGCAAGCACATTGCTTGTGAGAAACCACTGGCGACGGGTGTCAATGATGCGGCCCAGATGGTTGATGCCGCTGCAAAGTTTCAAATAAAAAATATGATAAACTTCAACTACAGAAAAGTACCGGCTATTGCTTATATGAAAGAGATGATCAGCAATAATGCAATAGGAGAGCTATATCATATAAAAGGAATGTTCCAACAGGATTTTGGCTTTGATTCACCAATGAGCTGGCGTTTCAAAAAAGCCCAGGCTGGCGGCGGCAGTATTGTGACGATGGGCTCTCACTTGATCGATTTGGGAAGATTTTTATTCGGAGATTACAGCGAAGTTTCGGCGATAGATGCTACATTCATCAAAAACCGTGAGGATATTAAGACCCGCAAGCTTGATACCTGTGACGTTGATGATGCGCTGGCGTTCATTACAAAATTCAAAAACGGTGCACTGGGTATGTTTTTGACATCATGGGTTTCAAGAGGAAGAAAACATCATTGTGAGCTGGAGGTGTTCGGCAGCAAAGGCAGCCTGTTTTTCAACAGTGAACGCCTGAACGAGATTGGTTTGTTTATTGACAGCGGCAGCAAGCAAATTGATGGCATCAGAAACGTATTAATTGGCGAAGGACATCCAAATGGCAGCCTTTTTGCTTTAAAAACGGGCATGGGCATAGGAATAAAAGAATCTTTTATGATTCAGCTTTATGATTTTATAATTGCAATAACAGACAATAAAAAGACCACACCTGACTTTTCAGACGGGCTTGCTGTGGAAAAAGTCTCAAGTGCAGTCATACAGGCGGCGCAAGAAAGAAAATGGGTCAGCGTCTAACATTTAATATAAGTCTTTTATAATTCAACAGCCTTGGATATTATAAAATTTATTAAGAATGTTTGGGAGATAACATAATGAGAAAATTATATGCTGATACGGCGATGGGAAAAGATAAAGCGGATTTGGTCATTAAGGGTGGTCGGCTCGTTAATGTTATCACAGGAGAGATATATCCGGCTGATCTCGCTGTCAAAGGTGATACCATTGTTTATGTGGGTAACGTTGAGCATACAGTCGGTGAACACACTGAGGTCATTGACGCACAGGGGCGGTTTTTAGTACCCGGTCTGATTGATCAGCATGTGCATACATATGAAAGCCAGATGAGTGTGGTTGAGTATGCGGCTGCTGTTTTGCCTCGCGGCGTTACGAGTATTGTGACGGACTTTTACGGCGAATGCGTTGTCGGCGGCATGAAAGCGGTGAGGGAATCGATCGATATAGCACAAAGAGAAACACCGCTGAAAATACTTTTCGTGCTCCCTATGCCCGCGTTTTATCAGAACAAACCCTTCGAGCACACAGGGCATCCTGATCTAAACGAAATGCTTGAAATGATGGATTGGGAAGAATGCGTCGGCACAAACGACACGTTCGGCGCAAAGATGATCGCAGGCGATCCCGATATGCAGGTCATCATTGATGAAGCCCAGAAACGCAATCTTCATGTCTGCGGGCATGGGTCCGAGCTCAATGAAATGGAGTCGAACGCGTGGATGGCGTATGTAGGGCGGACAGATGACCATGAATGCGGCAATAAAGACGAGGTCATTTACAAAGCGCGGCTTGGCATGTACATTTCGATGAGAATTGGCTCCGGATGCGTGGATCTGCCTAATCTTTGCCGTGCTCTTGCTGAAACCAAGATGGATACAAGAAGGTTTACTTTCAATACGGATACGATCGCGCCTATTCGGATTATAGAGCAAGGCCATCTTGACAGTTGTGTACGAGAAGCAATAAAATGCGGCGTATCGCCGGTGGAAGCAATCAGAATGGCAACGATTAATACAGCAGAATGTGTTAGGGTTGACGAAAAGCTTGGCAGCATCACTCCCGGCAAGATCGCTGACATTTTACTGGTCAGAGACCTGATCGATTTCGATGTGGAAACGGTTATTGCAAGCGGCAAAAGAATTGCGGACAACGGAGCATTGGTTAAGCCATTCAAACATGTAAGATATCCTGATTATGCCTATAATACAGTATATTTAGGCCGTAAACTGGAAGCAAAGGACTTTCAGATTAAAGCGACAAAACCTTCTCATAAAGTGAGAGTTATAGAATGCAGAACGACAGGTATCATTACATTTGAAGATCAGATGGAATTAGAAGCAAAGGACGGCTTGCTAGAGGCTGATTCCTCGACGGGCCTTCAAAAAGTCGCTTCGATCGACAGGATCAGAAAAACTGGTGATATGTTCTGCGGCTTTGTAAAAGGATTCGGGCTTAAGAGAGGCGCGATCGCCAGCACGTTCAATCCGCATAACCAAAACATGATGATCGTTGGAACAAACGATGAAGATATGGCCGTTGCTGCGAATGCGTTGGCTGATTGCGGCGGAGGCTTCATTATTGTCGATGGCGGTAAAGAAATAGCGAAACTTGAACTTCCGCTTTTCGGCTTGTTATCGGATAAAAACCTTGAAGAAGTTGTTGAGAAATTTAGGCGGCTATACGCGGCAGCCAAGGATATAGGATGCATTCTGCCGGAGCCATTCCACAACATTGCTTTCATGGGGCTGCCTGTCATTATCGGCAATATGAAGATTACGCCGAAGGGGTTGGTAGACGTCTGGAAAGAAGCATATATTGACTTAATTATCGAATAAATATAAGATGATTAATAAAAAATATTAAATAATGACAGGAGTAATGGCGCATTTGAGAGCAACAATCAAGGATGTCGCAAACCTTGCAGGGGTTACGCCCTCAATCATTTCCCGATACCTGAACAATGATCCAACACTGTCGATCAAAGAGGAAACTAAAGATAAGATCAACAAAGCTGTTAGTGAGTTAAAGTATAAGCCTAACAGCATCGCACAAGGCTTGCGTACAAAAAAATCAAGAATGTTGGGAATCATGATCCCTGATATTGGCAACCCGACGTTTTCAGATTTGCTGAAGGGTGCGCAGGATGCCGCTTATAATAATGATTTCTTTTTGGTGATATGCAATACGGAGGAAAACAACGAAAAGGAAGATTATATCGTTAATATGCTGCTTGAAAAAAATGCGGACGGTATTTTCCTTGCATCGGCGTATATCAACTCTAATGTAACAAAAAAACTCGATAAAGCAAAAATACCCTATGTAATGGTTAACAGAACAATTCGCAGTGAGAAGGGGTATTCGGTATCGTGTGATAATATTTCGGGAGCGTCGATGGTTGTTGAGCATTTGATTTCTCTTGGCCATAAAAAAATAGCGCATATCGCCGGCTCTTTATTTACGGATACCGCAACCGGAAGGCTTCAGGGCTATAGAAAAACGCTGATCGATAATAGAATTGATTATTTTCCCGATTATATAGTAGAAGCGCCTTTTTCTTTCGAAGGCGGATATATAGCAATGAAAAAACTGCTTGAATTAAAAGATATACCCACGGCAGTCTTTGTGGTTAGCGATTTACCAGCGCTTGGAGCTTTATCGGCAATAAAAGAAACCAATATTTTAGTGCCTGATGATATATCACTTGCAGGGTTCAACAACAACTGGGTCGTCAATCAAGTGACACCGAGGTTAACGACGATTGAAACAGATTTTTACAATATGGGCTATAAAGGGGCGGAAATGTTGATCCAGCTTGTTAACGAAAATCAGCCGGAGCAAGCTCATATCGTTTTTAAGCCAAAGTTGATCGTCAGAGAATCGACCAGCCCTCCAAAACAAGAAAAAGCGATGAAAACAGATGATATTTGAAAGGAATGAGTGTTATGAGATTTAAAGACAAGGTTGTATTGTTGACAGGCGCAGGTGCCGGGATTGGAAGAGCCGCGGCCCTAAAGTATGCAAAAGAAGGCGCAAAGATTATAATTTCGGATGTCTCTATCAAAACTAGAGAAGAGACATTAACGCTTTTAAATGAACTGGGAGCTGAAGCCATATATCTGCAGGGCGATGTCTCAAACGTTGAAGATGTTAAAAGGATTATAGAGACGGCTGTTTCTCATTTTGGCAGGCTTGATATACTCGTCAACTGTGCCGGTGTTGTCTTGCCGGGATCACTCGAAACAACAACAGAATCTGACTGGGACAAGACGATGGATATCAACGTGAAAGGGACTTTCCTGATGTCAAAATATGCCGTAGAACAAATGCTAAAAAGCGGCGGCGGCGTTGTCATCAGTATTTCTTCCTCGGTAGCCCTCAAGGGCGTTGCAGACAGGATCGCTTATACGGCTTCAAAAGGCGCTATTTGGTCGATGACGAGGGCTATGGCTTCCGAATATATGCGCAGGAACATAAGATTCAATACTATCTGCCCTGGGACAACGTATACGCCGTCTCTGCAGCAGCGCATCAATAAATTTGCCGACCCCGAAAAAGCGCTTGAGGATTTTATTTCAAGACAGCCTATGGGCAGGCTTGGCAAAGAATCTGAAATTGCGGAAGCGATATTATTTGCATCAGATGATGAAGCCGCTTTCATGAACGGTGCTGCATTGTCGATCGACGGAGGGATGACAATTTAGCTGGGGTCATGATTTATTTGGCAAGGCATAGTGTTTTTGACCCGGTTTTGAAAAGAGAGGTGGAATGACAAAAATGAAAGATATTTTTAAGTTTTTGAATGAGTACGGAGTTGTTCCGGTCACAAAGATCGAGGATGCCAAAGATGCACTTCCATTGGCAAAGGCACTTGCCGAAGGCGGGCTGCCTTTAATCGAGGTGACATTTCGCTCGGACGCGGCTGCCGAATCGATCCGGAATATCACAGCAGAGCTTCCGGACATTCTGGTCGGCGCGGGAACGGTGACAGATATCGAAAAAGCCGCCCAGGCGCAAGAAGCAGGAGCCAGCTTTATTGTAACGCCCGGATTTAACAAAAAAGTTGTTGAGTATTGTTTGTCAAAGGACTTGCCCGTTTTGCCCGGATGCAGCAGCCCGACAGATATCGAAACGGCGATGGATTATGGATTGAACATCGTTAAGTTCTTCCCCGCCGAAGCAGCAGGTGGAATTGCAACAATAAAGGCAATCTCTGCGCCTTACGGCAATATACGTTTTGTGCCAACGGGCGGAATCAATACTGATATTATGAATGAGTATCTGGATTTCCCAAAGGTATTGGCGATAGGCGGCAGCTGGCTGACGCCTGCCGGCCTGGTCAAAGAAGGCAGATTTGATGAAATAACAAAAATTGCACAAAAAACGGTGTCGAAAATGCTGGGCTTTGAGATGGTTCATATCGGGATCAACTCGGATAACGAAGAAAAGGCAAACAAGACGGCTAAAACCTTTGGGGATCTGTTTGATTTTGAGCTAAAACACGGCAGCAGCTCGATTTTTTGTGGGGTTGGAATCGAAGTCAACAAGCAAAAAGGGCTTGGAGCCATGGGGCATATTGCAATCAAAACAAACAATATAATGAGGGCAATAGCCTACTTAGAACGTATTGGTGTCGAGATCGATTATGCGTCTGCAAAAATGAAAGAGACAAAGATGGTCGCTATATACTTGAAAGCAGAAATCGGCGGATTTGCTGTACATTTGCTTCAAAAATAGGAGATGATGATGTTGAATACAAAAGTTGTTACGTTCGGAGAAATAATGTTAAGGCTGAAATCACCGCAGTTTGAGCGTTTGATGCAGTCGCCGGTGCTTGAAGCGACATTTGGTGGAGGAGAAGCCAATGTTGCTGTATCGTTATCCAATTTTGGCTTAAATGCTTCGTATGTGACCCTGCTTCCTGACAATAAAATTGGTGATGAATGCATCTTTGAATTAAGAAAATTCGGTGTTGACACGTCATATATCAAACGCGGTTCGGGGCGAATGGGTATCTATTTCCTTGAGAACGGGTCAAATCAACGCCCTTCGAATGTTGTTTATGACAGGGACGGTTCCGCCATAGCCAATGTAAAGGCGGAGAGTTTTGATTGGCAAGAAATATTTGGAGGGAAAGACTGGTTTCACATCACGGGCATCACGCCCGCGCTTAGTCTGTCCGCGGCGCAAGCATCACTCGAAGCGGTCAAAAAGGCCAAGCAAATGGGCCTTTGGGTCTCCTGCGATCTTAATTACAGGGCGAAGCTTTGGAAATACGGTAAAACAGCGCAGGAAGTGATGAGCGAACTTGTCATGTCCGTCGATGTTGTTATCGCGAATGAAGAAGACTGCCAAAAAGCATTGGGTATAGAGGCAAAAGCGGATATCAAAAAAGGAAATCTTGATACGGATGTGTATAAAGAGCTCGCAGGAACAGTAATGCAAAAATACAAAAATGTAAAAATGATAGCCATCACACTCAGGGAAAGCAAAAGCGCAAATCACAACAATTGGTCTGCGTGTTTGTACGACGGTAGAGAGTTTATGATCAGCGGCAAATATACCATCACTGACATTGTAGACAGAGTGGGCGGCGGGGATTCTTTTGCCGCAGGGCTGATTTATGGGTTGAACGTGTATAAAGACAACAAAAAAGCGTTGGATTTTGCCGTCGCGGCGAGTTGCTTAAAGCACACGATTTCCGGCGACTTTAACCGTGTGAGCGTCAAAGAAGTTGAAAAGCTCATGGTCGGGGATAGCTCCGGCAGAATACAAAGATAGATGCAAGCTTATTGAAGATGTCATTGGCGTGCGAAAAACGGAGGCTTGCTTACTGTTTGCTGAGGTTATTATTGTGTCTGATTCAAATTATATGATCCCCAAAACACTTGATGAATGTTTAGTGCTGCTGGGTCAAAACAAAGGTGAGATGAAGGTTTTGGCAGGCGGCACGGAAATTTTACCAAGAATGAGAATTGGCAAAGAGCAGGTTGGAGCTATTTTGGATATCTCTGGCCTTGGTCTGAATTACATTCATGAAGACGAGGAAAAAATAGCTATTGGAGCAATGACAGATATATCGAGCATTAACGAATACTTCGCGTGTGCCCATCAGCCAGTAAGGATTTTGAGTGAGGCCGCCCGCCAGATCGGTTCATGGCAGACGAGAAACTTAGCGACGGTTGGCGGAAATATCTGTGCTGGCAATTCATGCGCTGATTTAGCTGTTGCATTGCTTGTGCTGGATGCAAAACTCAAAATCGTCTGCAAAGAACATAACAGAACGGTTCCGATCGATCGCTTTTTTCTTAGCCCGAGGGAAGTCAATCTCAACAAAAATGAGATATTAACCGAGATTAGCATCAATAAAACTTCCGGTTATGGATATGGTTCATGCTTTATCAAAAACGGCGTAAGAAAAGGTCATTGTATCGCGATAATGAGTGTTGCCGTTGCTATGAAGATCGGCGCTGGTATGGAGGCTGAGAATGTCAAAACTTCTGTCGGAGTCCTTGCACCCACACCAATCAGGCTGTATAAAACAGAGGAATTTTTAACAGGCAATAAGCTGAGCGATGCAGTGATAGAAAAGGCGCAAGAAATCATGCTGGCCGAGATATCGCCGCGAACGAGCTTGAGAAGTACAATGGAATACCGATTGGACATAGCGCCCGTTTTATTAAAAAGAGCTATTTTGGCGAGTGCTGGCCAATAAGGAGCAGGAAAAGCGATGTTATTGGAGTTTAATCTAAACGGAAAAGACGTAGCGATCGAGGCGCAGGGAACAGAGACGTTACTTGATGTATTGCGTGACAAAATGTATTTGACGGCAACGAAAAGGGGTTGTGAGAACGGCGAATGCGGCTCTTGTACGATTCTTATCGACGGCAAGCCTGTTAATTCTTGCTTGTTTTTATCGGCACGTGTTAACGGAAAAAAAGTAGTTACGCTTGAAGGCGTAGGGACGCCGATGAAGATGCATTTGATACAGAAGAATTTTAGGGAATGCGGAGCTTTGCAGTGCGGCTTTTGCGGGCCAGGCATGATCCTGACCGCCCTTGCGCTGCTTAAGAAAAACCCTGACCCAACAGAAGAAGAGATCAGGGAGGGCATCTCGGGAAATTTATGCAGATGCTCCGGATACATAAAGATCATTGAAGCGATAAAAAAGACCGCGAAGGATATGAAGAAAGACCAGTGTGAACCCGAATGAGTGAGTTTAATGTGATTGGCAAAAGCATACCAAGAACAGATGCTGTTCAGCAGGTGACTGGGAAAATCGTTTACGGCGAGGATTTATACCGTCCACATATGCTTTATGCCAAAGCACATTACAGCGCGTATCCTCATGCCAGGATATTGCATATCGATATACGCCGCGCAGAGCAGATGCCGGGTGTAAAAGCTGTAATCACGCATAAGGATGTTCCCGATAACCGATTCGGTTTCAATGTGATTGATCAGAAAGTGTTGGCGGAAGACAAAGTTCATTACCGCGGAGACTGTATCGCCGTCGTAGCGGCCGAAACGTTGAAACAGGCTGAAGCCGCCGCCGCTGCCGTAAAAGTTACATATGAAGAATTGCCTCCTCTCTTCGATCCTTTTGAGGCAATGAAACAAGACGCCCCGGTCATACATGAAGAGCTGTCAGCGGACAATATATCGCATCATTTAAAAATCAGGTCGGGGGACACAGAGCAGGGCTTTAAAGAGTCTTACCTTATTGAAAAGAATGTGTTTAAGACACAAAAGGTCGAACATGCGCCAATAGAACCTCATGTGGCGCTCTCAGAGCTTGATCCTGACGGCAAGCTCATTGTATGGACATCGTCCTCGCGGGTCTTTCAGTATAGTGGCGTGATGACTAAGGTCATGAAAATTCCTATGCATATGATGCAGATCAAGAGCCCGGCGGTGGGGGGGGCGTTTGGCGGCAAGAATGAAGTAATGCTTGAACCATGGGTAGCATTATTGACGCAGAAAACCGGCCGTCCGGTGAAGATGGTGTTCACGCGGGAAGAAGAATTCAGAACATCAACGATAAGGCATGCCTATACTATCACATATAAAAGCAGCGTCAGCAAAGACGGGAAGCTTTTAGCGGCAGAGATCGATGCCGTTTCAGATTGCGGAGCCTATCTTGCGCAGGGTAAATCGCAGCTCATGAAAGCGATTGTGCACTTATGCGGCCCTTATTATGTGCCGAATGTGAAGATAGACGGTTATCTTGTTTACACAAACACTCTGGTCGGCAGTTCGATGCGTGGTATGGGCGTACCGCAGGCGTGCTTCGCCTGCGAATCACAAATGGATATACTTGCGTTAAAGCTCGGCATGGATCCCTGGGAGTTCAGATCAATAAACATGTTCGGCAGCAAGGGCTATTTGCCAAACGGGCAGGTCATCAACGCCGAAGCTATGAGGAAGACTTATTTGCGCGCTGTCGAATTATACAATGGAACCGCTCGCAAAGAGGTGCGGACATGAGGATAAGAGGCAAGGGCATTGCTTGTATGATATACCCGATGGATCCTTCTAATAAGTCGAGTTCAACAGGCGTTTTTATTAAAATGAACCATGACGGAACGGCAGTTGTATATAACGGATCAACTGATCTTGGTCAGGGTTCAAACACCGTTCTGTCTCAGATAGCGGCAGAAACGCTGGGCATATCTGTAGATTGTATCAGGTTTATCAGCGCCGATACTGAGGCAACGCCTTATGACGAGGGCACGGGCGCGTCGAGGTTGACGTATATCGTTGGGCATGCTGTAAAAGAGGCCTGCGAAAAAGCAAGGGAAGTTCTCCTGTATGCTGCGTCAAGAAAGCTCAACATTTCAGATCCGAGAAAGCTTTATGTCAAGAATGGATATATCTATCTTGATACGTTTCCTTCGATTAACATTTCGATAAAAGAAGCAGCATGGGCGAGTGAACGGGAATACGGGTTTCCTATATTGGGGACAGCGACATACGGAACCATCTCGAGTGATTCTGATGAATCAACAGGCCAGTGCAGGAACTTTGAAAAGCACATCTACGCAACCCAGATCGCAGAGGTAGAAGTGGACACCGAAACAGGCGAGGTTGACATCATTAAGTTTGTCGCAGTACACGACTGCGGCCGTGCTATCAATCCGATGTTTGTGGAAGGGCAGATCCAGGGCGGTGTGATGATGGGTATCGGATATACTTTTTTTGAAGAAATGTTTGAAGATAACAATACGGGAGAACTACTTAACGATTCTTTTTCTGACTACCACCTTCCGACGGCTAAGGATCTGCCCGGAGAAATGATCGTGGATTATGTTGAAGTGCCCGATAAAGACGGGCCCTATGGTGCGCTCGGAGTGGGAGAGCCCACAACATGCCCGGTCGCTCCGGCAATCGTTAATGCTGTTTTCGACGCGATCGGTATTAGAATCACTGAATTACCGATGACGCCGGAAAGAGTTCTCAAAGCGATAAAAAAACAGCATGTATCAGAACCATGAACGATATTTACGGCATTATATTGGCGGCCGGTGAAGGCAGGAGGGCAAACGGCAATAAACTCTCAAAGGCCATCGGGCCGATGCCAATGCTCGAATGGGTCATCAGGGCGGCTGTTCAGTCGGATCTCAAGCAGGTTGTTGTTGTCACAGGTCAGGAAAAGAGTTTTGCTGAAGATCTGGCCCAAAAATACGGATTGTTAACCGTTCATAACAAGGATTATCGGACGGGGATGACGTCTTCGCTTCAATGTGGTGTGAGGAGTCTGCCTGACAATATTGACGGTTTTGCCGTTCTTCTTGGTGATATGCCGTTTATCACAAGCAACACAATCAATACGATCTTACGTAGCTTCGATCCGCAGGGCATTGTTATCCCAGCTTATAAAGGCAAAAAAGGGCATCCTCCTTTATACGCAATTAAGTTCAAACAGAATATTCTAAATATCAGTGGTGATATCGGCGCGAGGGAAGTGATGATCAAAAATGAGCGCCATGTATCTGTTGTGAGCATTGATGACGAGGGTATCTTAAAAGACATCGATTATTTTTGATATTATAATAAACCGGGAAATGGAAAAGAAAAGCTGTTCGTCGTGAGAGTATGAATATATGAAGCCTATCAAGCGTTTATTCCTGCAAGGAGATATCCATACAGGCAAAACATCAATAATATTAAGACAACTAAAGCCATATATAAATGATGCCGATGGGTTCACAGTAAAACGTGTGGTGGAAAACGGAGAGTGTAAAGCATTTTACATCGGCCATATCTCAAATGCCTGGAAAGAAACGCGGATATGCGCTGATGAGTCCAGCGTTTTTCTGAAAAAGACGGAAGGCGTTTGGCGGGAAGATATTTCTGTTTTTGTTAAATTCGCATCAGAATATCTGCTTAACGGCTTGGGAAAAACCCGGCTGGTCGTTATTGATGAGATAGGCGGGATTGAACTTAGGTCTGATGTCTTCATGGATGTCTTACGCAGGGTTTTTACAAGCGGTATTGCCTGTCTGGGCGTTTTAAAATCCGAAAACAATCTTAAGCTCTTGGGGAGCAGCTTAAAAATCGAGAAAGAATTGTTTGCCAGGCGAAATGCAATTCAAAAGCTGATAATGCTGCAAGAAGAGGGAGAGGTCATTGTTCTTAACGAACAAAATGCAGCCGACACCGAAATGAAAATAGGCTGTTTTTTAAAGAGGCTGATGGAAAGTTCTAATAACAAACTATAATGGAAACAGATATTTTCATGGAAAGATAAAAGCCTGCTTTGAGGAGATATGCATAAAGAACGTTCTTTTTTAAAAATCCTTTCTCTTGATATGCTTATGCTTTGCTACTCGTTTAATGTTTCGCTTATTGGGCAAATGTTTGCGCCCATAAAGGATGCCTATTTTCTGACGCTTTCGCAGGCAAGCATGCTCCCCGCGCTGCAGAATATGAGCGGATTCATCGCCGTCATTCTTGTGATACTGTTGATGGATTTTTTTAATATACATAAGATTATCGCTGTTGCGGTGTCCTTGTATTTCTGTGCCTTTTGTATTATTGGTTTTTTGCCGCCTTTGTTTGCATTGTTTATTGTCTTTTCTATCATGGGCATTTCAGGAGGAACCTTCGATTCGCTGACTAACCCTGTGATGCTTGGGATTGCCGGACGCAAATATGAGAAGCATATTAATTTGATGCAAATGTTTTTCGCTATGGGCGCTGTTATCGGACCTATTATATCGCAGTGGATCTATACTCATCTTGGCATCAAGGGTGTCTTCACTATTACTGGAGCTTTTGCGTTGATATGGGCGGTTAGCCTGAACGTTACATTTAGGGAGCATTTTAAACACGCACTGGTCAAACAGCGCCTTAGTGTCTTGCATTGCTTATCCGAAGTTAAACGCGTATATAAGAAGGCAGGTATTGTGCAAACAGTAATAATAACGATACTTCATGCGTGCTGGCAGTTCTCGGCGATGCTTTACATCTCAACCGCTATATCATCAGTTAATAATGACTATTCGCAAGGCGCTGTCGCTTTATCGATTTTCTTTTTAGGAATGATGTTATCTCGGTTACTGAACGTAAAATTAGCTTCGCGTTACCATCAGGGCATTATACTTATATTTGGCAGCGCGGCCGGGGTTGTTTTCTGGGTGCTGGCAATGCTGTTGCCAGGGCTTACAGCTAAGATCATTTTCATCGGATTGTCTTCCCTGTTCTGTGGCAGTAATTTTCCGGCGGTGATTACCGCGGCGGTGAAGATAGCCCCGAATAACGCCGCAGCGGCATCGGGGAATATCATTTTAAGCAGCTTCATAGGCGCATTTACTTTTCCGCCTATTGTCGGATATGTCGGCAGTTTAATAGACTTAAACTTTGCGCTCATTTTGGCAGCAATACCGTTAGCGCTTATCATAGTTTTTGCGATGCAGCTGTACAGAAAAATGGGCAAGGTACAGTAATGCTTAGCGCTTATACTTGTTGTTGTCTTGTTCCTAGTGAAAAGCCGATGGTATACCTGATCAGTAACTTTGGCATGCCAAAAACCTTTTTTTTGTGTCAACATGCCATATGGATAAAATAAGAAATCATAAAAATCTAAGGCTGCTTCTAAACCTTAAGTTTTATCGCCGCTCCAATCCATTAAAGCCAGCGTTGCCGATTCCGTCGGCTCAGCATACTCCACAAAAAAATTAAGCGTCTTGGACATACCCAAAACGCTTAATAGCTCTTTTTCAAGCTTTGCTGCTGCTTGTTTTTTCTATCCGTTGACTGCCATAGATCCTGAGAAACAATCAGCCTACAAAGCAACGGCAACTAATAAAATTAAGACTGGCCCCTTCCGCTTACACCTTTTGCGTTTTCGCTTATAGCACTTTTTGTTTCCTTTGGTCTCAAGCTTCTTACAGCTGCCCCGGCTTTCCACATCTCTGAGTTCCTCAAAGCAGCTAATTCTTCATTAAGCTTGATCATGTAATCCGGCTTGCCGCATTCACTAATCACTCTTCGTGTCTCATTTCCGTTTTTAACATTTTTGTATAAATCTTTAAATACAGGCATGACTGCCTCTTTGAAACGTGGGGACCAGTCAAGTGCTCCTCTTTGTGCTGTAGCCGAACAATTTGCAAACATCCAGTCCATGCCATTCTCATCAACTAAACGTATCAGGCTCTGAGTTAACTCCTCAACGGTTTCATTAAATGCCTCGCTGGGTGAGTGCCCGTTTTCTCTTAAAACAACGTATTGTGCCTCCAAAATACCAGCCAACGCACCCATAAGCGTTCCTCTTTCTCCGGTCAAGTCGCTATAGACTTCGCCTTCGAATGTTGTTGGAAATAAATATCCAGAACCAATGCCGATACCGACAGCAATACAGCGCTCGGTAGCCCTCTTTGTATAATCTTGATACACTGCAAAACTCGAATTGATACCCGAACCCGAAAGGAAATTTCTACGTAACGATGTTCCGGATCCTTTTGGGGCAACCATGATCACATCAACGTCGTCAGGCGGTATAATACTTGTTTGGTCATGATAAACAATCGAAAATCCATGTGAGAAATACAAAGCGGCGCCTTTCTGCAAATTTTTCTTAATCAAAGGCCAAATGGCTTTTTGTGCCGCATCATTGACAAGCAGCATTATAATAGTCCCTTTTTTAACTGCTTCTTCAATCTCAAAAAGATCTTTGCCTGCAATCCAGCCATCTTGTATAGCCCGATTCCAATCGTTCTCATATTGACTTGATTGGCCTATAATCACATTGAAACCGTTGTCTTTAAGATTAAAAGCTTGTGCAGGGCCCTGTACACCATAACCAATTATTGAAATCACTTCGTCTTTCAATATATCGTGTGCTTTTGATAAGGGGAACTCATCACGTGTAATAACATCTTCAACAACTCCCCCAAAATCTATTTTTGCCATAAAAAACCTCCTGTAAAAATATTACTTTATTATGTAAAGCAAGAAACAATTTAATAGACACGCATAAGGCACGAAAGCTAAAAAACATTAAAAAAGCAGGCTGGAGTGCAAATTCATTGTTATCTTAAAGGTATCTTAAAAAATAATCTTATAATACCAAAGCCCACAATTAAAAAATAAGTTTTTATTGCTAACCTATAATCTTTTTGCCTCGCGTTTTTATCATGTTTATTTTATCATGATGTATAATTGTTTGTAAAGTTATTTAATGAAACATCGTGATTACTGCAGTGCCGTGAACTTTGAAATTTGAAGGCTCGCCATCATGGTTTCAGTCACGATCAAGCTGTCAACATCTCGCTCGCCGACTTATACCAAATATACATCTTGATTAATGGGTCGCCCAGTGTTCAATCAGCCTTATATCCTTATACGAGCCGCAGAGGTAAGACTAATAGCAGGCTGCAGACATTTGCCCGGCTCCAGATAGGACACTTGATTTTTTTCACGCGATGTCTATAATAGGGGACATGATACCATAAAGTTCTGTTCCGCAAAAATCCATTGTCATTGATGCGAAGCGCTATTTATGTTTTTTCAAGGAGATGAGATCAAATGAAACTTGGTTTTTTAAGTGCAATCCTCCCTGAGTACAGTTTTGAACAGGTCATTGACTTTGCTGCAGAACACAAACTTTCGTGCGTAGAGATCCCCGCTTGGCCCAAAGGTAAGGCCGAGAGGCGTTACGCAGGCGTTACGCATATCGATATGGATGTACTTGATAAGACCGAGGCATCGCGTATCAACGAATACTTGTCAGAAAAAGGTGTTTTTATTTCGGGCATTGGGTATTATCCGAACCCGTTGGATCCAGATATCCAGCAGCGCAACCTGGCTGTCGGGCACATCAAAAAGTGCATACGCGGCGCGGCAGCTCTCGGGCTGAAAAATGTTAATACTTTTTTAGGAAAAGATCCATCACGCACGATCAGTGATAATATCAAGGAGTTCAAAAAGGTTTGGCCGGATATCATCAGGTTTGCAGAAGATCACGGCATCAAAGTGGGCATTGAAAACTGTCCGATGTATTTTAAAGATGAATGGCCGGGGGGTAAAAACCTGGCTTCTTGTCCGTGGGTATGGCGCGAGATGTTTTCGGCAATAGAAAGCGATTGCTTTGGGCTTAATTACGATCCCTCTCATTTCGTATGGCAACGTATGGACTACATTAAGCCCATCTATGAGTTCAAAAACAAAATATTTCATTTTCATATCAAAGATGCAAAGTTTTATCAGGACAAATTCAACGAAGTGGGTATTTTCGCTGCACCGCTGGATTACCATGCACCCAAACTGCCCGGGCTCGGGGATGTGGACTGGAGCAAAATCGTTGCTGCCTTAACAGATATTCGTTATAAAGGGTGTGCTGTGATAGAAGTTGAGGATCGTGCATTTGAAGATACTCTGCAAGATCGGCTGGGTTCGATCCTGCTTTCAAAAGCTTATATGAATCAATATATCCTCTGAGCAGATAAGGCCTGGCCATAAATTGAAAGAGGAGAATAGTTTTTTAAGGCTCATCAACATTGTTTTTTCTTATGAGGCAGCGGAACAAACCCGTTCTCTTCTCCCTTTTTGTTGGCGTAAAAAAACTTCTGAATAGGCTTGTGCCTGATGCAATGCCGGATCTGGAAAAG
>Ga0351840_1012_pt1 | contig 37024 bp, 30 predicted proteins | sample BONcelHFGM3001E5_FD_206883 | JGI IMG/M metagenome (GOLD analysis project Ga0351840, IMG submission 206883) | Enriched cells from coal bed in the Powder River Basin, Montana, United States - BONCAT cells FGM rep1 HSBNCT.FGM.300.1.E5 ... | reverse complement strand
CCCCTGTGATCTATGAAGCAAAAGAGGTCATTATTCCGAAAAAAGACGAGATCAAGGTAAAAGCCAAGTTTATCGAACTTCCTTCCCGCTCACTGGCTCCCGGTGTAATCTATACCCCAACCCGTATCAGCATGGCATCGCTCCCCACCCTGATTGCCGCTCACGGGTATCAGAAAGAGGTGATCGTTTCTAAATCTGCCGTTCTCTACTTCCCGAAAAACCTGTCCAAACTCAACCTGAAATTCGGATTGAACAAAAACGCCGCCTCCACACAGGCACTGGCCGACCTGGATGCATTCCTGCAGCAGGGCTGGAAACTGAAGAATATCGAGATCGACGGATGGGCATCCCCCGAAGGAGAAGAGACCTTTAACGTGGGTCTCTCCGAGAACCGCTCAACAACCGGAAACACTTACGTGGTTGACCAGTACAAAGCCTGGGTAAAGGCTGCCAACAAAGACAACAAAGACAAGAAAGCTGTCAAAGCCGCTGTTGAAGCCGCTGCCGCCGATGTCAACTTTGTGCTCAACCACCATGGTCCCGACTGGAACGGATTCCTGAAAGAGATCCAGAACAGCAACATCAAGGATAAAGATAAAATCCTCAACGTAGTAAATTCACAGATGAGTGAAGCTCAGAAAGAGCAGAAACTCCGTGACATGATCCTGATCTATCCTGAGATTGAAGACAACCTCCTTCCTCCTTTGAGAAGGGCTGTTATCAAAGCTACCCTCTATGAACCACGCCTGCTTGATGATGAGATCCTCAAATTGGCTGTCAGCGATCCTGGCAAGCTGAAGGCAGAAGAGATTCTCTACGCCGGCACGCTCACAACCGATGAAGCTGTTCAGGTGAAGATTTACGAAAATGCAGCAAAAATCTACAAGGATAACTGGAAAGCACAGAACAATGCAGGTGTTGCCAATATCGTGACCGGCAACTACGGCGCTGCCCTTGATTATCTCCAGAATGCCAATGCGCTGGCACCAAATAACGGCATCATTATCAATAACCTGGGTGTTGCATACGCAAAAACAGGCGACCTCGTGAAAGCTGAAGAGTATTTCAACAAAGCCAAACAACTTGGTGAAAATGAAAATTACAACCTCGGCGTACTGATGATTCCGAAAGGCGATTATGCAAAAGCATCTCAACTGCTTGGCAGTGCAACATGCGACTATAACCTCGGTCTGCTCCAGCTGGTTTCCGGCAACACATCCGCCGCCGAAACTACTCTGAAGTGTGCTCCCCAAACAGCAGAGACTTTCTACCTGCTGGCAATTGTCGGAGCCAAGAAAGCCGACACGGGTATGCTCTATGAATACCTGATGAAAGCTTGTCAGAACAACGACCTGAAAGCACAGGCCAGGGGCGACCGCGAATTTTACAACTATGCAAATACTCCTGAATTCCAGAATATCGTGAAGTAAGGTTTACTGATGACCAAAAAAGGCTGATCCGGACGCGGGTCAGCCTTTTTTTTATCCCTTTATCCGGGTGATGCCGGGTGGATAATCCTTGAAAATAAGATCGGTGATCCAGTGGTAATCCTCATCACGGTTCACAAAATCGACCCGGGAGGTCTCGATCAATAAAATTCTCCAGTCGGGCTGCTGCTTCATAAACTCCAGGTATCCCTGCTGGATCTTTTCCAGATACCCGATCTGGATATTCATCTCATAGCTTCTGCCGCGGTGAAGAATATTCTGCTTCAGCTTTTCGGGGGTGAGAAAAAGGAAGACCAGCAGGTCGGGCTTCGGAACAACAGATGCAACGATAGAAAAAAGCCGGTTATACAGCGTCATCTCTGCCGATTCCAGGTTCTGTCCGGCGAAGATCAGCGACTTGTATATCAGGTAGTCGGCAATCGTAACCGGCTTGAAGAGGTTGGGCCTTCCAAAATGGTCCTTCAGCTGCTGGTACCTGTCGGCCAGAAACGACAGTTCCAGCGGAAAGGCAAACCTGGCCGGATCCTCGTAAAACTTCGGCAAAAACGAGTTCTCCTCAAACTGCTCCAAAATCAGCGATGCCTGACGATCCTCAGCCAGCCTGGTTGCCAGCGAAGTCTTCCCAGCCCCGATATTGCCCTCGATGACGATATAGTTGTACATGGTAAGATTAAGGGTCAAAGATACAAATCTATTTGGTGATGAGGTGATGGGGTGATGGGGTGATAAATTGCCGTCGGCTTTAGCCGACGGGTACAGAGGGCGAGATAACATCGGGCTTTAGCCCAAAAAATTATGCCAAAAGCCAACAGCCAACAGCCAACCTAGCAACCGAAAACTTTAACCTCTCCTTTATCCTCACACTCCAGCAGCAACTGCTCTATCGATTTCCCCACTCCCGGATGCACAAACTCCCTGGAAATCTCCGCCAGCGGCACCAATACAAAGCGTCTTTCAGCGATAAGCGGATGAGGAATCGTCAACGCAGGCGAAACCACAATCTCTGAACCATAGAAAAGGATATCGAGGTCAATAGGACGTGAGACGTAATAGGTGGGACGTGGGACGTTGGACGAAGGACGAGGGATCTGGATACTGGATCCGGCATCCGGCATCCGGCATCTTCCCAATCTCCTTTCAATCCCCAGCAACACTGAGAGAAGATTGTGCGACGGTAAGGCGCTTGTTACCTCGATCACCTGGTTCAGGAACGGCTCCGCCCCTTCCATTTCCCAGGGTTCGGTCTCATACATTGAAGATCTTTGCAGGATCGGCCCAACATGTTCTTCAATCAACCGGCAGGCCTGCTCCAGCATCGCGTGCCGGTCACCCTCATTGGATCCGAGAGCGAGAAAAATAGTTTTGTTTTGGTGTGTCACCCTTGTATTTTAACCACAATGGAGTCAAAGAAAAAACCTCTGGAATCACTCACCTCATCACCCCATGACCCCATGACCTCATGACCCCATCACTTCTCATACAGCTTCTTCAGCAGATAATCCAGCTTCTCCCCATACTTCGGGTCAGTAGCCCAGCGGCCGGTGAGGTCGTAGATAGTGAATACGGTTCCGCGCCGTACATGCTGAAAGCGCTTGTCGACGGCTGCGGTGTTGAGAGGATCGGTACTGGCATAAGCCTTCAGGTGCTGGATATGAGCCCTGATGCCCTCTTCCATCGAGCCGAACCAATCCCCTGCAGCGGATGCGGTCACAGCTCCCAACCCGCAAAAGTTATTCTGGAAACGGCTTACCGATCCATTGAAGCGTAAAAACCCGGTCTCAAGGCACATCTGGACAACGGCAATATCATAATTCACACCCTCCAGATGGCACTCAGAGATATAGGTCCTGAGCAACCGTGTCAGGTAGATTGTATCCAGGGACTTGTTGTGCTGCAGCATGAAGCTGATGATCGCGGGAATCGGCTTGAAGCCCTTGTCCATGATAAAAATCGAAGGAGCTGCTTTGGGCGCAGGCTTCGGGTCGAAGGCACTCCCCTTTCGCACGCCTCCTTCATCTATCTCGGAATGAGAAATGACCGGCATCTGAAAAACAAACAATAAAAGAAAAACAGCCCTGTAGAGCATCCGGCATGAGTTGGTTCACCGCTGCAATGATAGTGGAATTAACAGCACTCCCCGGCATGTGACCGGAAAAGCTATTCACAAAATGTTGTTAATTACTTGGGAAGGGGGTCATGGGGTCATGGGGTGATGAGGTGATGAGGTGATGAGGTGATGGGGTGATGGGGTCATGGGGTGATGAGGTGATGAGGTGATGAGGTGACGAGGTGACGAGGTTAATCTGGGAGCTTAGATTTATTACGTATTGATTTTGCAAGTCCAGAAAGCTGGACCCTTATTATTTTTATTGTCTTTTCGAACTCAAGCCATTTTTCGTCTTGGATGTAGTCAAGATTTCTGGAAATAATCAGCTGTGTTTCCAACTCAGCAATGCTTCCAAGAGAGACATGTATAAATTGAACAAATTCTTTTGGATGAAATAGTTGTATGACCTAAATAAATATCTGCACTACTCCATCACCTCATTACCTCATCACCCCATCACTTCATCACAAAAACATTTATCTTTGTCTCAAACTCAAATGCTGTGCTATGAATTTCGTAAAAACCATGCTCGCTTCCATGCTGGGCACATTTATCACAGTTGTGATCCTTATGTTTATCGGATTCGCTATCATTATAGGTGTTATTATTGCCGCCACGGCCGAGGAGGAGGTCGTCATTTCGGGCAACACAGTCCTCTATCTCGACTTCGATAAACCGATCGCCGAGCGGGCTCCCGACAAGCTTTTCTATCTCAACCCGATGAGCGCTGGCGATGTACTGGGTCTCAACGAGATCCTGAAGAGCATTGCCAAGGCCAAAGATGATGTCAATATCAGTGGGATCTACCTGAATACTGAAAATATAAGTACTGGAATGGGAACCCTGGAAGAGATCAGGGATGCCCTGATCGATTTCAAAAGCTCCGGAAAGTTCCTGGTAGCCTATGGCAACTATTACTCACAGGCAGCTTATTACCTGGCTACGGCGGCCGATAAGATCTATCTCAACCCCGAAGGGGGCATGCTCTTCAAAGGTCTCAACGCCCAACTGATGTTTCTGAAGGGTACCCTCGAGAAACTGGATGTTGAAGTCCAAGTGGTACGTCATGGGAAATTCAAAGCGGCTACCGAACCTCTCTTCCTGGATAAGATGAGTGCCGAAAACAGGGAACAAATCACTGCCATGATCACCGACCTCTGGGATCAGATCATCAGCGACATCAGTGAAGCCCGGAATATTGAACCTCAGGAGTTGAACCGGATTGCTGATTCCCTTCTGGTTCAGACAGCTGCCGATGCCATCGAACACAAACTGATCGATCATGTTCTGTTCAAAGATGAGATGTTTGCGCAACTTAGAATGCTGCTTTCGATCGACAGTTCCGCTAAGATCACCTCCGTTTCGCTCGATTCCTACATCAAGGTTCCAGCCATCAAAACCTCAACGGCCAAAGAGAAAGTGGCCGTGGTATTTGCCTTCGGAGATGTGGTGGATGGCGAAGGCACGGAAGAGAACATCGGTGGAGAGCGGATCTCCAGGGCCGTAAGGAAAGCCCGCGAGGATAAAAATGTGAAAGCGATCGTCCTGCGCGTGAATTCCGGTGGCGGTAGCGCTCTCGCCTCCGAAGTGATCTGGAGGGAGGTTGAACTGGCTTCCAGGGAGAAGCCTGTGGTGGCCTCTTTCGGGGATGTGGCAGCCAGCGGCGGTTACTACATTGCATGCGCAGCCAGCAAGATCATCTGTGATCCCACTACCATCACGGGTTCCATCGGCGTGTTTGGAGTCATCCCCAACCTCCAGGGCCTGATGAACAACAAGTTGGGAATCACCTTCGACAACGCCAGCACAAACGATAACGCCGACTTCATCCCGGTGATGAAACCACTTACACCCTATCAGAGAGCCGTGATCCAGAAAGATGTTGACCATATCTATGACCTCTTCGCCGGCCGCGTAGCCGCCGGCCGCCACATGACCGTGGAAGAGGTTGACAGTATTGGCCAGGGCCGGATCTGGAGCGGAACTGAAGCGCTGACACTCGGTCTGGTGGATACCCTCGGCGGACTGGATGCCGCGATCAGCATGGCCGCCTCCATGGCCAGCCTCACCGACTACCGCATCACCTACCTCCCCGTGCTGAAAGATCCCTTAGACAAGATCCTCGGACAGATCACCGGCAAATCAACTCCGGATATCTACATGAAACAAGCGCTGGGAGAGGATTACATCTACTACCAGACCATCCGCAAAATCAGGGAAATGAAGGGGGTGCAGGCGAGGATGCCATTTGAGATTACGGTGAACTGATATTAGTTGGCGATTTGGCAGCGCGAGGTTGCTTCGGCACGCCAAAGGCGTGCTTCGCAATGACACGGGAAATTGCTGGCGATTTTGCAGGACGAGGTTGCTTCGGCACGCCAAAGGCGTGCTTCGCAATGACACGGGAAATTGCTGGCGATTTTGCAGGACGAGGTTGCTTCGTCGGTACGCCTTCGGCGTACCTCCTCGCAATGACACGGCGGTGGTGCAAACAAAAAAGGGCGGGGAGGCGCGTGTGCATGCACACGCGCCTCCCCGCTTCTCCCTTAGTTAACATCCATCCGTGTCATTGCGAGCGCAGCGAAGCAACCTCGTACCGCCAACCGTTCGCTATATCAGCGCAGCGAAGCAACATCGTACCGCCAACCGTTCGCTATATCAGCGCAGCGAAGCAACCTCGTATTGTTTATTGCCACCCCCTTATCGCATTGGATAAAGCTTAAAAATCTCCTCGCTCTTCATCAGGATGTCAATGTACTGAGCGCGCTTGTAAGCGAAGGGATCTTTCATGTTCTTGCGTGAGAGTTTGCCCTGGAACTGTTGGATGGTCTCATAGTCCTTCTCCTGCATCCACTCCTCCAGCGATTTCAGAATCTTGCCGATCTGTTCGAAGCCATTTTTGTAAATAGTACTTACAACCTGAACGCAATCGGCGCCGGCCAGGATCATCTTCGCCACATCATGACCGGTGTAGATGCCTGTGTTGGCACAAATGGAACCACGAATCTCGCCATATAGCAATCCCACATAGCGGAGTGGCAGCCTGTTATCGCCTTCATTGCTGAGGTTATAGGGGAAGTGGTGTTTTTCTTCTTCCAGGTCGATATCGGGCTGGAACAGCCGGTTGAAGAGGACAAAGCCATCCACACCGGCATAATACATCTGCTGAATCACATTCAGGGTGTTCGTGTAGAACGGACTCAGCTTCACGCTTACCGGGATCCTCAGGGTTCGTTTTACCTGCGTGATCACATCCAGCTGTTCATTCAGGATATGTTTTCCCTCCCGTTTGAAATCTGAGGGAACGCTATAAAGGTTCAGCTCAAGTCCGTTAACGCCGGTCTCTTCGATCAGCCTGGCATACTCTACCCAAGTCTCGTCTGCAACACAGTTGAGGCTGGCGATCACGGGTATGGTCACCGATTCCACAACATTTCTCAGGTGGTGCAGGTGCTCGGTTGGTCCGGCGTGCTCAATATCGGGAAAAAGTGAGATCATCTCAGCATGCCTGTCGTTGTACTGGTTCAACTCTTCCGACAGCTGCAGGCGCTCCAGTTCAACCTGCTCCTCAAACAACGACTTGTAAACGATCGCCGCTGCTCCCGCCTCCTCCATCTTCTTGATGTTGCTGAGATCTTTTACAAGGTTGCTGGCGCCAATGATGACAGGGTTCTTGAGCTTCAACCCCATGTAGTGAGTGGTAAGATTAGCCATAGCACGTATATTATTTCGGTTGTCGTAAAATTAATATTTTTCAAGTAACTTATCAGATGCTGGATACTAGATCCTGGATACTTGACGATCCATTTATCCATTTATCCAGTATCCAGTATCCAGTATCTAGCATCTAGTATCTAGCATCTATTTTTCAAATTTCATCTCCGCCAGCCGCTTATAGTTTTCGAAACGCCATTTCGCATTCTCTTCGGCTGCCTTGAACAGGATTTCGGCTTCGGCCGGGAAGATCTTCTTCAGGGAGGAATAACGGACCTCACCATCAAGAAACTCCTGGAATTTATCCCACTCGGGCTCCTTCGAATCGAGCTTAAACGGATTCTGACCCGCTTCACCCAACTCGGGGTTATACCTGTATAACTGCCAGTATCCTGCTTTTACCGCTTGGTCCATCTCTTCCTGTGCCTTGCCCATTCCGGCTTTCATGCCGTGGTTGATGCAGGGTGAGTAGGCAATGATCACCGAGGGACCTTTGTAGGCTTCGGCCTCTTTGATTGCGCGGAAGGTCTGGGAGTTATTGGCCCCCATAGCAATCTGCGCCACATAAACATACCCGTAGGTCATCGCCATCGCGCCCAAATCTTTTTTCCGCACTTTCTTCCCGGATGCCGCAAATTTAGCCACAGCGCCTTCGGGAGTCGATTTGGAGGACTGGCCTCCGGTGTTGGAATAAACCTCGGTGTCGAGTACCAGGATGTTCACATCTTCGCCGGAAGCGATCACGTGATCCAATCCGCCGTAACCAATATCGTAAGCCCATCCGTCGCCGCCGATGATCCAGATCGACTTCTTTACCAGGTATTGCTTCAGGTCGAGGATATCCCTGGCCAGCTGACCAGTCTCATTCTCCAGCAATGGCAACATCTTGATGGTAACCTCTTTCGAAAGGGTTGCATCGTCTTTTCCGTTGATCCACTCGCTGAAAGCAGCCAGCAGTTCGGCGCCCATCATGTTCTCCTTGATCGCGGCCCTCATTTTCTGAGCCATCCGCTTGCGGAGGTGGGTGATGCCAATCGCCATCCCGAAACCGTATTCGGCGTTGTCTTCAAACAGGGAGTTGGCCCAGGCCGGTCCCTGTCCATCAGTATTCTTACGGTAAGGGCTGTAAGGAGCCGTTCCGCCATAGATGGAAGAACAGCCGGTAGCATTGGCTACCATCATCCGCTCGCCGTAAAGCTGGGTGATGAGCTTGATATAAGGGGTTTCACCGCAACCGGCGCAGGCGCCCGAGAACTCAAAGAGTGGCTGGGAGAACTGACTGTTCTTGAAGGTCTTGAACCGGTCGGCTACATCGGTCTTGTAAGTCACATGATCGATCAGGAAGTCCCAGTTTTTGGTCTCCGGCATCTGGGAACCAAGGGTCTGGAGCTCCAGCGCTTTGGTTTTGGCCGGACAAACGTCAACGCAGTTTCCGCAACCCGTGCAGTCGAGAACACTCACCTGGATCCTGAATTCGAGTCCGGCGAGCTCCTTGCCAATCGCCTTCAGCGTGGTCATATCCCCGGGAGCGCTGTTCTTTTCGGCTTCATTGAGGATAAACGGACGGATGGCAGCGTGCGGACAAACATAGGCGCACTGGTTGCACTGGATACAGTTTTCGGGAAGCCACTCGGGAACGTTGACGGCAATACCCCGCTTCTCCAGTACGGTAGTTCCGGAAGGGAAGGTTCCGTCTTCGCGGCCCAGGAAGGCACTTACGGGAACATCATCGCCACGGAAGCTGTTTACCGGCTCAAAGATCTGCCTGATGAAGGGATCTGTATCCGGGTCCTCTTTCGGAGCAGTGATCTTCAGCTTCGCCCATTCGGCGGGAATCTTGATCTCCTCCACCTCTCCCCCTCTGTCGATCGCCGCCCAGTTCATCTTCACGATCTCTTCCCCTTTGCGGCCGTACGTCTTTTTGATCGCTTTCTTCATCTCATCAATCGCCAGTTCGGCGGGGATCACCTTGGCCAGCTTAAAGAAGGCTGCCTGCATGATGGAGTTGGTGCGGTTGCCCAAACCAATATCCTCGGCGATAACGGTGGCATTGATGATATAAAATTTGATCTTGTGTTCGGCCAGGTATTTCTTCATCACGTCCGGAAGCCGCTTTTTGGTCTCTTCGGCATCCCAGATGCTGTTCAGCAGGAAGGTCCCGCCATCTTTCAGCCCTTTCAGCACGTCGTATTTATCGAGGTAGGATGGCACGTGACAGGCAACGAAATCAGGTGTATTGACGAGGTAGGTCGACCGGATCGGCTTGTCGCCAAAGCGAAGGTGCGATACCGTAACGCCTCCCGACTTCTTGGAGTCGTATGCAAAATAGGCCTGGGAATATTTCTCGGTGTTGTCGCCGATGATCTTGATGCTGTTTTTGTTGGCGCCAACTGTTCCGTCGGAACCGATCCCCCAGAACTTGGCCGAATAGGTGTCTTTCGACTCGATGCTCACCTCGGGCAGAAGAGGCAGTGAGTGGAACGTCACGTCGTCGACAATCCCGATGGTAAAATGATTTTTCGGCTCTTTCTGTCCGAGATTCCGGTAAACGGAGATGATCTGCGAGGGCGTGGTATCCTTTGAACTCAGACCGAATCGTCCGCCGATGATCAGCGGGCGGGTCTCCCTGTCGTAAAACATGTCACGCACATCCAGGAAGAGTGGCTCTCCGCCGGCACCGGGCTCTTTGGCACGGTCGAGAACGGCAATCCGCTTCACGCTCTTCGGGAAAATGTCGAAGAAGTATTTGGCTGAGAAGGGGCGGTACAGGTGAACCGTGATCAAACCTACTTTCTCGCCGTTGGCATTCAGGTGGTCCACCGTCTCTTTGATTGTTTCGGTGACCGATCCCATGGCGATGATGATATTTTCGGCATCAGGGGCGCCATAATATAAAAATGGATGGTACTCGCGGCCGGTGAGTTTGTGGATCTCCTTCATGTAGTCGTTCACGATGTCGGGTACAGGCTCATAAAAGCGGTTGATCGCCTCTTTCGCCTGGAAGAAGATATCGGGATTCTGCGCTGTTCCACGCGTTACCGGATGTTCGGGGTTAAGCGCCTGATCGCGGAACTTTTGAAGTGCGTCGTAATCGATCAGTTTGGCCATGTCCTCATTCTTAAAAGCCTCGATCTTCTGAACTTCATGCGATGAGCGGAAGCCGTCGAAGAAATGGAGGAATGGGATCCGGGATTTTATGGCACAGAGGTGGGCAACACCTGCGAGGTCCATGATCTCCTGGATGCTGCCGCTGGCCAGCAGGGCAAAGCCCGTTTGCCGGGTGGCATACACGTCGGAGTGGTCGCCGAAGATCGAGAGCGCATGCGCCGCCACCGACCGGGCGCTGACGTGGAAAACGCCGGGAAGAAGCTCACCGGCAATCTTGTACATATTGGGGATCATCAGTAACAATCCCTGGGAAGCGGTAAACGTAGTTGTGAGCGTTCCCGCCTGCAGCGAGCCATGAACGGCGCCTGCAGCGCCGGCTTCACTCTGCATCTCGGCCACTTTTACCTCGTCACCGAAAATGTTTTTCCGTCCGAAGGCAGCCCATTCATCCACATTTTCGGCCATGTTGGAAGAGGGAGTGATGGGATAGATAGCTGCCACCTCGCTAAACATGTACGCCATGTGCGAAGCAGCCTGGTTCCCGTCGCAGGTCAAATAGTTCTTCGATTTCAAAGATTTCATAATATGTTGAGTATTAAATATTTAGGATCAGAGTTGTGAATTCCTTAACGATTGCAAAGGTACCAAATCTTTTTGGGAAACACAATTATTTTGCCCCTAAATCCCCTGAAGGGGACTTACTTCGCTTCGCGAGTACCCCTAAATCCCCTGAAGGGGACTTACTCTCCTTTAGAGAAGGAATAACTATTAACTTTGAGGAAATTTTACATGTGTGTTTAGGAAAAGGTCAATTGACAGGTCGATGTTTTATAATGCGTCACATGAGATTTTCAAGCGTGCAAAAGAATTGAGAGAAAACCTGACGCCTGCAGAGCAATTACTTTGGAGTAAGATTAACGCTGGCAAGATCAAAGGATATCGCTTTAAACCTCAGCATCCGATTGACAGGTTCATAGTTGATTTTTACTGTCATAAAGCCAAATTGGTCATCGAAATCGATGGAGAAGTGCATGAAAATGAAGAGCAGCTTGAACGCGACCGGGGCCGGTCCGCTGAACTTAATGGATTCGGTATAATGGTTCTCCGGTTCACAAATCAAGAAGTTCTTGAGTCTATAGAAGATGTTTTGAAAATTATTAATCAGACACTATCAAGTTCCCGCAGGAAATAAAGTCCCCTTCAGGTGATTTAGGGCATCCCGCAAGGCGGGAGCAAGTCCCCTTTAGGGGATTTAGGGGTAACTGCGCAGCAGAGTAAGTCCCCTTCAGGCCTGCCCCGAGAACTCGGGGGGATTTAGGGGTAACTGCGCAGCAGAGTAAGTCCCCTTTAGGGGATTTAGGGGTTAACAGGGGATTTAGGGGCACTCGCGAAGCGAATAGACGATCCCCTTAACATACTCCGCCCACTGGCTGTCTGTTTTGGTTTTATCGAAGGTGCTCCAGGGAATTGATTCTCCGAAGGTGATGCAGATTGGTTTATCTTTTTGCTTCACCATTTCATCCACCAGGTAGAGCATCTCAATGTTGATCCTGATGCCCAGCCATTTCCGCCAGTTGGCCAGGTTGTAGAAGAAATTGGAATTTTGTCCGGAGATGTGCACAGGGATCACATCCCGTTTGTAACGGCGGGCCTTGGTGATGAAAGTTTTCTTCCACTCGAGATCCCGGATCATCCCTCCCTTTTGCTTCCGGGAGACGAGTCCGGCCGGAAAGTAGAGGATCACCTTGTCGGAGGCAAAGGTTTCGTCGATGACCCTTACGTTATCTGTATTTTTTCCGTGTTTGTTGATCGGAATAAAGAGCGGCTGCAGTCCGGGAACATTCATCAGGATGTCGTTCACAGGAAAGACCAGGTCCTTCCGAAACCGTCCGACCGCCTGCATCAGGGCCATTCCGTCGAGCCCGCCAAGAGGATGGTTGGAGGCGATGATATAACGACCGTTAGAAAGATCCGGGATCCGGGATCGGTGATCGGTGATGACCCCTCCCCGACCCTCCCCTTGGAGGGGAGGGAGTAAGTCCCCTTTAGGGGATTTAGGGGTTATCGCGTATCGCCAACTAATCTTCGCCCCAAACTCTTTGAGAATTGCATCCACAAACTCCAGTCCTGCTTTGTCGCGGTTCCGGTAGATGTATCCGTTGATGGCATCCTGGTGGGTGATGCGTTTCAGGTAGCGGATCACAAAACCGGGGATTATCTTCAGGAGTGTAGCGTTTTTGGAGGCAATCACCCGCTCGATATCGATCAGATTTGCGTGTATTTCTTCCGGATTTGGCATGGCGGAGGCAAAGATACAAACCTTTGTTTTGCGAATTCATAAAATTGTTCTACTTTTGCACTCCTTTTACTTATACCAACATACTGAAATATATTTGATCGAGATGGCCAATCACAAGAGTGCACAAAAGAGAATCCGTTCCAACGACACCAAGCGCGAATCGAACCGCTACCACGGGAAAACCGTCCGTAATGCCATAAAAGCAGTCCGTACCAACGACAACCTGGAAGAGGTTGCCAAAGATCTTCCTGGTGTGATATCGAAGGTTGACAAGTTGGCGAAAAAAGGCGTAATCCACAAGAACAAAGCAGCAAACCTGAAGTCGGGTTTGATGAAACGAGTCAAGGCCAGCAGCAAGGCTGAATGAGGAATAATGAATTAAAAATTAAGAATTAAGAATTAAGAATTAAGAATTAATTTAATCATTCTTAATTCGTAATTCCTAATTCGTAATTGATTACAGTCTTCCCTCCAGTATTTCATCTATCATTCCAATCACAATCTCCCTGCCCTCTTTGGTTTTTGAGGAGGTTGGAACAATCACCGGCAACTCCTCCCAAAACTCTTTCAGGCGTTTTTTAAACCGGGCGATACTCTTATCCAATTCCACTGCCGAGAGCTTGTCGACTTTGGTAAAGAGGATGAAAAATGGGATCCCCTTCTCTCCCAGCCAGGAGATAAAATCCAGGTCCTTTTTCTGCGGCTCCAGCCTGGAATCAACCAGCACAAAAACACACTTCATCTCCTTCCGCTTGAGGATATAGGAATTGATCATCTCGCTGATCTTCTTCCTTAATGTCTGGGAGATCTTCGCAAACCCGTATCCGGGCAGATCCACCAGGTACCACGCTTCATTCACCAGAAAATGGTTGATCAACCGCGTTTTTCCGGGAGTAGACGAAACCTTTGCCACTCCCCGCCTGCTCGTCAGCATGTTCACCAGCGACGACTTCCCCACATTCGACCGGCCGATAAACGCAAACTCCGGCAACCCGTCTTTCGGACAAGCTCCCAGGTCGGGGGCGGAGGAGATAAAGGCGACGCGGAGGAGGCGCATGGTTGTAGGTTGTCAGTTGTCAGTTGTCAGTTGTGGGTTGTCAGTTGTCAGTTGTGGGTTTTTGGCCGGATTTCCAGGTTGATGACACATAAGAAATGAATGCATAAATCTTTTTCCCTAACTGATCATATTCAAGAATCAATTCAACAGTACCTTCCTTTTGATATAACGCTTTAATCATTTCAAGCTGACTTGTTGCTTCCAGAAGTGAAGCATGGGAAAATATTAGGTACCGTATGAACTCGTTCTTGTATCTCCTTCTTCCGTATCCTTCAACGATATTATCTTTAATACTCTGCGAAGATCTTCTTACCTGACTGCCTATTTCGTAAAGTTCATATTTTGGCAGGGTCAGTGAAAGTTTGTGAGTTTTAATAGCAAGGTCAAAGGAAAGGTTGTATATTTCAAGATCCTTATAACTCTTCATATTTGCTAGCAATAAAATTGATTTCTACAATACGAAGATATAATAAACAACTGACAACTGACAACCCACAACCGACAACCGACAACCCGAAACAACTATTTCAACTCCACCAAAAGTTGGTTCTTGACAACGATATCCCCTTTTTTCACATGTACTTTTTTAATGGTTCCGTCGATGGAGGAGAGGATGTCGTTGTTCATTTTCATGGCTTTCAGGGAGAGGAGGGGCTCGCCTTTCTTGATTTTAGCTTTCTCCTTCACGTTCACTTTTACGATCGTTCCAGGGATAAAGGCATGAATTAGCTTGGGATTGGGCGGACTATAGGGCTTTCGTTCGTGAAATTTACGGGTGAGGAGGGTCATGTATTCAGCTCCTTCATAGGTGAACGCATAGAGCTGCTCGTCGTCGTGTTCCACTGGCCCGACGGCTTCCGGTATTTCGCTGTTGGCTTTTCGCTTTGCGCTTTTTGATTTTCGTGAGAGTTTCATACGAGGCAAATTTTATGGTTGTGGGTTGTCGGTTGTGGGTTTATTGAGGGGCGGGTTTGGAACCCGCCCTTACCAGTCCCCTCATCCCTCATCCCTCATTCCTCATTGGCTCCGCCGAGCTCCGCTTCGCTCCGGTTCCTCATTCCTCATTCCTCATTCCTCATTTTCTCTGACCTCATAACCCCATGACCTTAAAACGGAGGAACTCCATGTTTCTTCTTCGGCCGGACCTCCTCTTTGTTTTGGGCCAGGCGGAGGGAGTGGATCAGTGTGTCGCGGGTTTCGGAGGGGGAGATGACGGCGTCGACATATCCGTAGGCAGCGGCGACGTAAGGGTTGGCAAACTTCTGGCGGTACTCTTCGATCAACCTTTTCCGTGTTTCATCGGGATTTGCTGAAGCTTTGATCTCGGCCCGGAAGATGATGTTGGCGGCTCCTTCGGGACCCATCACGGCAATTTCGGCGGTAGGCCAGGCAAATACGAAGTCGGCACGCAGGTGATTGGAACACATCGCGATATATCCTCCGCCATAGGCTTTCCGAAGGATGACGGTCAGTTTCGGAACAGTGGCTTCCGAATAGGCATAGAGCACTTTTGCTCCGTGACGAATCACTCCCATATGCTCCTGGTCGATGCCGGGCAGATATCCCGGAAGATCCACCAGCGTGACGAGTGGAATATTGAAGGCATCACAGTAGCGGATGAAGCGCGCAGCTTTGTCGGACGAATCCACATCGAGCACACCGGCAAGGACCATGGGCTGATTGGCTACAAACCCGACAGTTTGCCCATCCAAACGACCATAACCAACCACGATGTTCCGGGCCCAGTTCTGGTGTACCTCAAAAAAACCCGAATCATCAGAGATGGCCTTGATAATACTTCTTACATCATAGGACTGAAGTGGATCCGTCGGGAAAATGCTGTCTATTTTATACTGGCGCGTTTTGGGAGCTTTTGCCGAAAAGGCTTCTGCCTTCTTTTCGTTATTCCAGGGAATATAGCTGATCAGCTCCTTGATCTGTTCAAAACACTCCAGTTCACTCTCGGCATAGAAATGGGCGTTTCCCGTCACTTCGGCATGTACCCTGGCGCCACCCAGCTCCTCCATCGAAATCTCCTCGCCCAATACCGTTTTAATGACTTCCGGGCCTGTGATGAACATCTTGGAGATCTTATCCACCACGAAAACGAAGTCGGTGAGGGCAGGCGAATAAACCGCTCCACCTGCGCAAGGACCGAGGATCACTGAAATCTGCGGGATCACTCCCGAAGCGATCGTATTCCTGAAAAAGATCTCCCCATATCCGGCCAGGGAGTTCACACCCTCCTGAATCCGAGCCCCACCCGAGTCGTTGATGCCGATCAGCGGAACCTTCATCTTCATGGCGTGGTCCATGATCTTGCAGATCTTTTTGGCGTGCATATACCCCAGCGAGCCACCGGCAACAGTGAAATCCTGGGCGTAAATACAAACCGGCCATCCGCTGATCGTCCCTGTACCTGTGATGACCCCATCACCCGGCAGGTACTTTTTGTCCATGTCGAAATCCTGGCCTGCGTGTTTCACAAAAAGGTCATATTCGTGAAACGAGTCGGGATCGAGGAGCGAAAGAATACGCTCACGTGCTGTCAGTTTGCCAGATTCGCGCTGCTTCTCCGTGGCCTTTTCACCGCCACCTTCAAAGGCTTCGCTCATCCGCCTTTTCAGCTCATTCGTTTTAGCTCGTAAACTCATGCATTTTTTCTTGAGAAAGGGAGCAAATATAGTCGTTAAATCATTGAAAAGCTAATTTTGAGGCTTCGCCTGATGGAGGCCTGCGGCCTGATGGAGCCGTTTAGCGGCTGATGGAGACCTGCGGCCTGATGGAGCCGCAAAGCGGCTGATGGAGGCCTGCGGCCACATGGAGTTTGTTTTTCTGCTGGCAATGATTCAGGAATGAGAGTTGAAACATATAGAGATGTGTATATGTTAAAAAATCTTAAAAGAGGTCATGGGGTCATGGGGTCATGAGGTCATGGGGTGAGGAAATCACAATAACCAATTCCCAAATATCAAATAAACTCCAAGTTCCAAATTCCAAACATTATTTTTTCGAACATTTGTATTTGATTATTGGTATTTATTTGTTATTTGATTATTGATTTTTGGAATTTATATTTTGTTGTTGTTTCAGAGCGAAACGACCGTAACCCCCGCTCCGCCCCTCTCGAGCGCTTCATCCTGGTAACTTTTCACCTCACTCCTCCCCTTCAGGTAGTTGCGGGTGACATCGCGCAGTGCGCCGGTCCCTTTGCCATGCAGGATGCGTACTTCACGGATGGAAATCAAAACGGCGTCGTCGATAAAGCGCTGCAGCTCCATAAATGCCTCGTCGGCCCGTTTTCCGCGCAGATCGAGGGTGAGGGAAAAAGATTCCTGCCTGTTGGAGAGGATCTCAGTGAAATTGCTGTTCGCTGTTCGCTGTTCGCTTTTCGCTGTTTGCTGTTCGCTTTGCCGCGTCACTTCGTTCCTCGCAATGACAAGTTTTTCTTTTTGCGAATGGCGAATGGCGAGTAGCGAATTGCTATCCTCTATCTTGGATCGCACATCCCGTATCTCGGATCGCGCCGCTTTCGTTCGTTCTTTGTCCGCCTGAGATTCCCGGATCTCTTTGATCGTTTTTTCAATCAGCCTGTTGGAATCCTGGAGAAGCTGCTGGGCCTCCTCGCGGGCTTTTTGCAGGATCTCCTTTTTGGAACGATCGAGGTCTGCTATCCGCTGTTCGTAGTTCGCGATCAGCTCTCCGATAAATTCATCGGCCACCTGCAGCTCGGTTGTCTTTTTCTTCACCTCTGCCTTCTCCACCTCCAGGTCCTGAAGCTGCTGCTCAAAGTCGAGCTGACTCCCGCCTATCAGTTCCGATGCCCGTTTCAGCTCCTCTTCCGGGAAGCCGATGCTGGTAGCAATTTCAATGGCAAACGAGCTTCCGGGCTTACCCTGTTTCAGTAAGAAGAGGGGTTTCATGTTGCGCGTGTCGAAAAGCATGGCGGCGTTTTGGATCCCGGATCCCTGATACCGGATGCCGGATGCCGGATTATCTGATTTTTCATCTGGCATCTGGCATCTGGCATCTGGCATCGCCGAGGCCAAGAGCTTCAAATTGGAGTAGTGTGTCGTCACCACGCCGTATGCTCCGGAGGCGGCCATGGAGAGCAGGGCGGCTTCGGCAATGGCTCCTCCCACACTCGGGTCGGTGCCGGTGCCCATCTCGTCGATGAGGAAAAGGCTTTTGGCATCCAGGTGGGTGAGGAAGTATTTCATATTGAGCAGCTTGGAGGTGTAGGTACTGAGGTCGTTTTCGAGCGACTGCTCATCGCCGATGTCGATCATCACCTGATCAAAGATGCCGAATTCGGAGTCTTCCCGAGCCGGAGGCAGCAGCCCGCACTGCAGCATATACTGGACCAGTCCGACCGTTTTGAGGCAGATCGACTTCCCGCCTGCATTGGGACCCGAGATCACCAGTACCCGCTCGCCGGGGCTGAGTGTGATATCCAGGGGCACGACGCGCTTTTTCACCTTTATGTGCGCCAGGTAGAGCAGCGGATGCACTGCCTGGTACCAGGTAAGATGCGGGTGATCCATAATCCGCGAACAGCGGGCCGCGCCAATGTCCAGGGCAAACCGTGCCTTAGCCCGAATAAAATCGATCTTCCCCAGAAGCCGGTTGATCTCGATGAACTCTTCGGTATGCGGACGGATCTGATCGGCGGCATCGGTGAGGATGCGAATGATCTCCCGCCGCTCGGCATAATTTAGTTCCCTGATCTCATTGTTCATCTCAAAGAGTTCCACCGGCTCCACGTAAACCGTTTGTCCGGTTGCCGACTCGTCGTGCACCACTCCCTGGATTTTTCGCTTGTGGACGCTGCGGAAGGGGATCACCAGCCGGCCGTCGCGCAGCGTCACATCGGCCTCCTCATCAATCCAGCCACTCTTTTTCGCCTCCCTGAAGATCTGTCCCATTCGTTTTTCAACCCCTCCCTGAAGCCGGTTCACGGCTGAGCGGATACGAGTCAACTCTTTGGAAGCAGAGGAACGGATGTTGCTTTTGTCGTCGAGGATAGTGTTTATCAGATCCCGGATGAAAAGAGCGCTATTCGCTTCTCGCTTTTCGCTGTTCGCTTTTTGCTTTGCCGCGTCACTTCGTTCCTCGCAATGACAAGTTTCGCTTTTTGCCAATTGCGAACAGCGAACTGCTAACAGCGGATAACTTGCTGAACGCGCTTCATTAAAAAACTGTTCAATGTCAATAAACGTTGTTAATGCCAGTCCCAGTTCGCTTAGATCTTCCGGTTCGGGGAACGTGTTTTCGATGCGGAGGTGGTTGAGCAGGGGGATGGTGTTGTAGTAGTCCTGTGAGGGAAAGGGATCGGAGGAGAGGAGGATCTGGCGGAACTCTTCGGTTTCGGCGAGGGAGTGGGAAATTTTGGAATGATCTGAGGAGAATGAGAGATTCGAAACCTCCTCTTTCCCGAGATCGGAGAGGCAAAGGTTTCCGAGGATCTCCCGGATTTGGTTAAACCCGATTTTCGCTTCGAAGTCGGAGGGGTAGAGCATGCATTTTTTTTAGCAAAGATAGAAGTTTGCTTTTCGCCACTCGCTATTAGCTTTTCGCTTTTTTTATTGATAATGAGATTTTCTCAATGAATCGGTTGAGTTTTCGACCCAAATGATCCAGGTCTTCTTTTAATGATTCATACACTTTTTCTCTTTTTAATGATCCAGTTGAATAAAGTGTTTCAAGATGATCGACCGTCTCTTGTTGAGAGCCAAAAGCAATGATCAGAAAATGAATGTAATCTTGTTGGTATTTTCGCCTGCCATACCCCTCAACTATGTTAGATTGAATTGATTTTGAGGATTTTCTAATCTGCCTTCCAGTTTCATACATTTCAAATTTTGGAAGATCCTCAAGCGTCATTCGATGAATCTCGATGACGATTTTGTTGGCAATTTGCCAGACTTCTAATTTTTTGTAACTCATAATTTTTCTTCATTAATCCGAAAAACCATTAAAAGGTTATATCTCAAAGCCATATTTTTTTATTATTTTTATAGCGAATAGCGAACAGCGAACAGCGAACAGCGAATAGCGAATAGCGAATAGCGAATAGCGAATAGCGAACAGCGAATAGCAAACAGCCAACATGGAACCTATCATCCCACCGGTCAGCCGCCATCTGCTCATTGAGGAGCTGAACGAGCATAATTTTGTCCGCCAAACCAACAATGGCCGGCGGGAGATCTATGTCTTTACGGCGCACGACAGTCCCAACCTGATGCAGGAGGTAGGACGGCTGAGGGAGATCACCTTCCGGGATGCCGGAGGGGGAACAGGCAAGGCCGTGGATATTGACAACCTGGATATCGATGAGATCCCATTCCAGCAGCTGATTGTGTGGGATCCGGCCGAGCAGGACATCGTGGGCGGATACCGGTTCATTCACGGGAAAGAGATCCCCTGCAACGACAAAGGCTGCATCAATTCGGCAACGGGTGAGCTGTTTGCCTTTACAGCCCGGTTTATCCGCGACTTTCTGCCCGGTTCGATCGAACTGGGTCGCTCATTCGTTCAGCCCAACTACCAGCCTACGATTAATCTGCGCAAAGGGTTGTATGCGTTGGATAACCTGTGGGACGGACTGGGAGCCATGATTATCGACAACCCCGATGTGAAATATTTCTTCGGCAAGATGACGATGTACCCTTCTTACGACCGCACAGCACGCGACATCATCCTCTATTTCCTGAATAAATTTTTCCCCGATAGTCTCCACCTGATGTACCCGATTGTACCTGTTAAGATGGAGACTCCTGAGGATTTTCTCTCCCAGATCTTCACGGCTCCAACCTTTGAAGAAAACTATAAGATCCTGGTTCAGACTATCCGCAAATACCACGAGTCGGTACCGCCACTGGTAAACGCCTATATGAGCTTATCCCCTACCATGATGACTTTTGGTACGGCCATCAACCATGAGTTTGGGGAGGTGGAGGAGACCGGTATCCTGATTAACATCCGCGACATATACCCCCGCAAAAAGGACCGCCACCTCTCCTCATATATGGAGAGGCTTTCCAAGCTGAGGAACTGGCGTTGGAGGAGGAAAAAATGATGGAGGCCTGCGGCCTGATCGAGGGCTTCGCCCTGATGGAGTGCAGAGCACTGATAAAAGCCAATAGCGAACAGCCAATAGCGAACAGCAAATAATCCCTATTTTTTCTCCTCTGCAGGTGCTGGTGCTGGAGTTGGTTCAGGGAGTTTTATATCCACTTTTTTCTTTAGTGCTATTTTCTTTTTTGGAGCAGCTTTCTTTTTCGGAGTGGCTTTTTTCTTGGGAGCGGATTTGGCTTTTGGCTTTTGGCTGTTGGCTTTTGGCTTTTGGCTCTTGGCTCTTGGCTCTTGGCTCTTGGCTTTTGGCTCTTGGCTTTTTACTTTTGGCAATTCAATTTTCGCTTTTGGCAATTCGATTTTGGCTACTTGTTTTGGTTTGCGGCCCGGCTTTTTTTTCTCTTTTATTTCGACTGCCGTTATCTCTTTTTTCACGGGGGCCTTTTCCTCTTTCACCTTGCGGGGACGGCCACGCTTTTTCTTAGGTTTTTCAACGGGTTCGGGCTTGTGATCGGCCCCCAGTTTAGTAAGCATATGCTTGATATCGGCAATGTAATCTTCCGCTTCCAGAAGCTCCATTTCGTAGTGATTTCTCAAAAATTCCAACTCATCCTGAGTGAATTTAATAGTCTTCATAAAAAATGATTTAAATGATTTTTTCTATTTTCTGCAAATATAGGATATTTTATACCGGGGATGCAAATTTAATAAGCGATTAGGGATTAGGGATTAGCGATTAGGGATAAGGGATAAGGGATAAGGGATAAAATTTAGGAAATAAGGAAAATTGCGAACAGCGAACAGCGAACAGCGAACAGCGAATAACTTGTTACACCAATAAACCTGGATAAATTTCTTTTTCTTCTGAAAAATATTTACTGATAACAGCATAGTTAGCAATTCCCAATTTTTCACATTGCTTTTTGAGTTTATTCAAATCGGAAGGAGTTCCGCGCAATTTAATCTCCAAAGCTATTTCTTTATTTACGATGGCATCAATTTCCGAGACATTACGATGGTTATAAAATGAAACCGGGCCATAGTTTGCTAATTGATTGATGATTGCATTTTCAAACAACTGCGATTCGTTTACTTTTCCGATCAGGTTTAACAATCCGGTATCAGCAAAATAGACCTTTTTCCCTCCGGCAACGGAACGATCCACTCCTTTACTAAAGCGTGGAAGCAGGTGAATCAGAAAGATTCCCTGAAGGAATTCCAGGTAGTGATATATTTTCAGTCGTTCCACTCCCATCTCCGAGGAGATCCGGGTAATATCAAGCATCGAGCCAACACGTGGGACCAGCAGCAATATCAGGTTGCGGAGTTCAGTGATATCCTTGAAATCGGAAAGTATCCGCAGGTCCTTTTTGAAAAATGATGCGAAGATGTTTCTCAATACCATTACTTTCTCTTCGCGGTTTGCTGCAGTCACAACCCGTGGAAACCCACCAAACTCGATATAATCCGCATAAGTGTGCTCCAATTTAATATAAGTCACATGGTCTTTTCCTCCAAGTATCTGCCAGATGTCGCTCTTGTCCACTTCGGGGGTCGCTGAATCCGACTTAAAATATTGATACTCCCTGAAATTTAACGGAGGTAACACAAATAAAAACTTTCTTCCAGCAAGCGATTCAGGAAACAGATTTTTCAGGTAGAAATTGGAAGAGCCGGTTAGGTAGAACTTGACGCCATAATGATCAATCAGGTACTTGACAACTTTTGTTACAGGAGGATAATTCTGTATCTCATCAATGAAAATAGAAATGCGGTCAGAAGGACTCCCTGTTTGATCCCTGAATCGCTGGAAGATCGCATTGTAATCCTGTTCCTCAAAAACCAATTGATCAAGCGGATTATCAAGGTCGAACCACAATTTCGGTCCCTCAATAGAATCGAAAAGCTGTTTCAGTAGGGTGGTTTTCCCAACCTGTCGCATCCCTGTAACCAAAATCGCTTCAGGCACCTGGAGGTATTTTTCAAGCTCAAAGAAAAGAAATCGCCTCTTCATGTAGCATATTTTATACAAATATACGCATATTTGTTTATTTTTTCATACATTAATGCAAATTTATTCCCGAGGATGGAGAAGCGGAACTGCTGATGGAGGCCTTCGGCCTGATGGAGCAACTTCGTTGCTGATGAAGGAATAAAGCGAAGAGCAAATAATCAATTGCCGTTGCTTTTAAGCAACGGTTACCGGGCTGACAAGGAAATTGGGCTTCAACCCAACATTTCTGGGGCTAAAGCCCACAAAGCATATGAGCCCTTTAACCCGTCGGCTAAAGCCGACGGCAATTAATTCCTAATTCCTCTTTACCCCATGACTCAAAAAAAACTTGCTTTTTCACAATTGTTATGAGTAAATTTGCTACTCGGAAGAATGATGGAGCCCCGAGTACTCGGGGCTGATAGAAGCCTTCGGCTTGATGGAGACCTGACGGTCTGATGATTATAGAGTAATAATTCTTAATTGAACAAAGTGAGCGAAGCGAACGAAGTAGGTTGGTGGGCGTTGTATTCCAAGCCCAAACACGAAAAAAAACTGGCGGATCTTCTCAACGAGAGAGGCATTGAGGCCTTTACGCCGGTGCGGAAGGTGCTCAGGCAGTGGAGCGACCGGAAGAAGTGGGTGGAGGAGCCTCTCATCCGTTCCTATACCTTTGTGCGGGCCGAGGAGAAAAACTATTTCGAAGCCCTGAACACTCACGGGGCAGTGCGTTATGTGTGGTTCAGCGGCCAGGCAGCAACCATCCCCAACCGCCAGATCGATATCCTGAAGGTCCTTACCGGCAGCGACCTGGAGGTGGAGACAGTCACCACTGCCCTGAAGCCGGGTTCCATGGTCAAGGTCATGGCCGGACCATTGATCGGAACAGTTGGAGAGATGGTCTCCATCGCAGGGAACAAGAAGGTGATCATTCGCATCGACCATCTGGAGACAGTCCTCTCAGTGACAATCTCGCCACTTCTGCTCGAAAAACTGCCGGATCCCACGCCGGAGGAGAAGAAGGAGAGGGAGGGGAAGTACAAGAGGTTTTGGTAGAGGGGGCTCAATTAAGAATTAAAGTTTTTTCGCTTACTTTTTTAGGGTTGACTGGGTGGTCTTTTTGATTGAACCGATAAGTTTTACTAGTTCTTCGCAGTCTCTTAGAAGGGATTCAGCTTCCTTTGGTGAAATGATTGAAGAGTCCCGCAATAGCCGTATCCATAAGTTTGTTTCTCTAATCTCTTTGTACGCAATAGATACTTTCGCCAGGAAGTCTTTCCGGGACATACCACCCAACGCTTCTTCAAGGTTTGCCGCAACAGATGTTCCAGATCGTACTATCTGTGCTGATAGAATATATTCCTTTCTTCCTTTTAAAACTCTATATAAATTTATCATTCTCAATGCAAAACGATATGCCTTCTGCTGTACTACATTCTCTTTTTTCATCTTTTTTTTTAACATTAATCGGCATTCCACCCAAAAGGTAATATCTTCGAAAAAAAATTCTTAATTCTTAATTCTTAATTCTTAACTGATTTGCTCGACATCTACATCGTCATCCTCGTAGTCCTCTTCATGCTGGTTGCTTTGTACCAGGAGTGGACCCAGCCGTCGCTGATCTTTCTGCTGGCGGTGGTGATCTTCTATTTTGCGGAGATCGTGAGCATCGACGATATCCTGCGCGGTCTCTCCAATGAGAGTATCATCCTCATATTCCTGCTGATCATTATCAGCGAGGTGGTGAAACGCACGGCCGTGATCGGCTTTGTGCTGAACCGGCTGCTGCGTCCCAACCTCTCCTACCGGCAGTTCCTGTCGCGCATGACCACCGGGGTGGCTTTCTTCTCGGGCTGGATCAACAACACACCGCTGGTGGCTTTCATGATGCCCTATGTCTACGACTGGGCCCGCAAAAAAGGGATCTCCCCCTCCAAAGTACTCCTTCCCCTCTCCTATGCGGCCCTGATGGGAGGTACCATCACCCTCATCGGAACATCTACAAACCTGGTGGTAAACGGTTTGGCCATCGAATCGGGCCTATCCTCCCTGCACCTCTTCGACTTCATCTACGTGGGCATACCCGTAACAATCGTGGGAACACTATACCTCATCTTTATCGGCTCCAAATGGCTTCCCGTCCGTGAAAATGCGCTGCGTCAGTACGACGAGCACAGCCGCGAATACCTGACCGAAACCATCGTCCCCCCACTCTCGGGCTTCACGGGCAAAACCATTGAGCAGGCCGGACTGCGAAACCTCAACGACCTTTACCTGGTGCAGATCCTCCGCAACAAGGAGATCATCGCCCCGGTTTCGCCTCAAGAGGTACTTCACAAAAACGACTGCCTCTTCTTTGCCGGCAACACCGACCGCATCATTGAGCTGGTGCAGGGCACCAAAGACCTGATCCTCCCCTACGGCACCAAGATGATCAACCAGCCACAGAACCATATCGTGGAGGCGGTGATCCCCGACAGCTCCAAGCTGCACAACCAAACGGCCAAGGAGTTCCAGTTCAGTGTGCACTACGATGCCGTGATCATCGCCATCCAGCGGAACAGTGAGAAGCTGCGCGGCAAGCTGGGCGAGATCAAACTCAAGGCGGGCGACCTGCTGTTGCTCGTTACCGGAAAAAATTTCCCCACCGATGCCGAACAGGATATCCAGGTAGTAACACGAATCAAAAAAATCGAACGGATGGAGGGGTGGAAAGTCACCGTATTCTATATCATCCTGCTGGCGGCATTCACGCTCTCAGCCGTGAAGATCCTCCCGCTCTTCATCGGACTCCTCTGTGTGATCGGCTTCATCGCCGTCACAAATCTGATCAAGCTCACCGACATCCGCCGTACCCTCGACTTCAACCTCTTCTTCCTGCTGGTGCTCGCCCTCGCGCTGGGAAAAGCCATCACCAACTCGGGACTGGCAGGTTACATGGCCGAATACATCATCAGCATCGCCAACAACAATACCCTCTTTGTGATGATCGGCCTCTACCTGATCACCAATATCATCTCGATGTTTGTCACCAACGCCGCCGCCGTAGCCGTTACCTTCCCCATTGCCCTGGCGGCTGCCACCGAGATGGGCGTCGACAACTTCAAGCCCTTCATCCTCGTGATCGCTTACGCCGCCTCCGCCGAGTTCATGACCCCCTTCGGCTACCAGACAAACCTGATGGTTTACGGCCCCGGGGGATACAAATTCAAAGATTACATCCGCGTGGGGTTCCCGCTCTCGGTCTTGTATCTGGTGGCGACGATCGTGATCCTGAAACTGGTTTTTGGATATTAACCCCTAAATCCCCGCGAGTTCTCGGGACAGGCCTGAAGGGGACTTACTTCGCGAAAAGCGAACAGCGAAAAGAGAATGTTCAATTGCCGTTGCTTTTAAGCAACGGCAATTGAAAACACCATCACCTCATGACCTCATGACCCCATCACCTCATCACCCCATCACCCCATCACCCCATCACCCTCATGACTTCCATCCCAAAAATTCACTATCTTTGTTGATTCAATTCGTCATTCACCATGGAATTAGCTCCTTACGAAGAACGACTATCCCTGCTGCGCTCCCTGATGTGGGATTACCCCATTCCTCCGGAAGAGTGCCTTGAGGTGCTGGAAGGCAAACGCGAGATGGCCGGTCATTATACCGAAACCACCCTCTTCAGGAAACTGATCGAGTCGTACCGCTGGTTTACCGTGTTAAAAATCATTCCTCCACAACGGATTTATCAATTGCTTACCGATGAAGTGATTCTTTCCCTTAGGTTTAAATCATTATCAAAAAATTATGCGTTCATCCGACAAGAAATACAACGATCTTTATCTGTTACAAGATAAGGTGCTGGAGACTCTTTCAGGTCATTTCGGGGTATTCCATCTTACAGGAGGAACTGCATTGGGGAGGTTTTATCTGCATCACCGCTATAGTGAAGACCTGGATCTTTTCACGAATAAAAACCCCAATTACACTGACTCTGTTGATCAAATTCGCGAAATCCTCAGGAATAAGTTTCATGCTTCCGATGAGAAAGTAATCCTTTATCAGGATTTCGTCAGAGTTTGGATTCCAGGAAAGGAAGACCTTAAAGTAGAAATGGTGAACGATGTCCCAGAACGTTGGGGAATACCCTTGCTTGCAGGCAATCTCCCTATCGATACGGTTGGCAATATCCTGGCCAATAAATTAACCGCCCTGGTAAGCCGGGATGAGCCAAAAGATGTGTTCGACATCGTAACGATCTCAGAGAACTACTCCTTCAACTGGGCGGATGTATTTCTCTATTCTTTGCGTAAAGCAATCATCGCTGAGCCGGAAGTGGCGATGCGGCTGACCACTTTTCCTTTTGAACTTCTCGAAGGAAAAGACTGGCTCATAAGGCCTGTCGATTCAAACGACTTCCGGCGAAAACTCGACATCCTCTCCCACGATTTCCTCTTTGGTAACAACAACTCCCTGGGTGCCGGGAAAACGCCGATCGAAGAAGCGGTACCGGCTCTTCTGGTACACGCCTGAAGTTAAGAACGAGGAGATCAATGAGGAGTTTTTGTGGAGAAAGCAATAGACCTTTTCAATGAGGAATGATTCGCGATCTCCGAAAATCAATTGCCGTTGCTTTTAAGCAACGGTTCCGGGGCTGGCATAGATTTTTGGGCTTTAGCCCCATGACTTCCCTTGCTTTTTTCATCATAACCCAAAAATACTGACAAAAAAGTATTATTTTTGTGGTTATAACCATATAAACTTTTTTTCCTGATCCGGCGCGACCTCTATATTGACCAACTTGAAGCCTTGATTGATAAACCATTGATCAAAGTGATTACAGGCATCAGGCGGTGCGGAAAATCCGAACTGCTGAACATGCTTCGCGATGAATTGATCAACAGAGGAGTTCAGCAGGAGCAGATCATCTACCTGAATTTTGAAAGCTTCGGGCTGGCCGGTTTGGATACGGCCGAATCGTTGTACCAATGGGTGAAAGACCGGGTGAAAGGCGATACCCGCTACTATCTGCTGCTTGATGAGGTGCAGGAGGTTGAATCGTGGGAGAAAGCGGTGAATGCCTTTCGGGTCGATTTCAATACGGATATCTATATCACCGGGTCTAACTCCCACCTCCTCTCTTCAGAACTGGCAACACTCCTTGCTGGCAGGTATGTGGAAATCCCGGTGTACACCCTCTCATTCCAGGAATACCTGCTATTTCACCAAACCACAAATCACAAATCACAAATCACAAATAAATCCCAAATCACAAATCCCGAATCACAAATCACAAATCCCGCATCCCTTTACCGTGCCTTTGACCAATTCCTGCGCCTTGGCGGCTTCCCTGTTCTTCACACAGCAGAATATTCCCTTGAAACCGCTTATAAGATCGTTTACGACATCTACTCCTCAGCAATCCTTCGCGATACGGTTCAGCGGCATAAGATACGGGATGTAGAACTATTGGAACGGGTAGTCAGGTTTGTGTTTGACAATGTTGGCAACAAATTCTCAGCACAAAATGTTGCCGATTATTTTAAAAGCCAGCAACGTAAAATCGATCTCAATACCGTATACAACTATTTGAATGCCCTTGAGAGCGCGTTTATCGTCTACCGGATACCACGTTATGATGTGAAAGGCAAGGAGATTCTGAAGACGCTTGAGAAGTATTTTGTGGGAGACCACTCCCTGCTTTATGCCGTGATGGGCTACCGCGACAGGCTGATCTCAGGTGTGCTGGAGAATATCGTGATGCTGGAACTGAAACGCAGGGGGTACAAGGTTTTCGTGGGAAAATCGGACGAAAGGGAGGTGGATTTTATCGGCGAGATGAAGGAGAACAGGGTCTATATCCAGGTTGCTTACAAGATGGAGGGAGACGTTACAATCGACCGGGAATTCACTCCATTGCTCGACATCCGCGACCACCACCCCAAATATGTGGTTACCATGGACGAAACCTGGCGCGATAACATTGAGGGGGTACAGCATAAGCATATTGCTGATTTTTTGATGATGAAAGAGTTTTGAAAGAGGAATGAGAAGGAGGAGACAGGTAAGGGCGGGTTCCAAACCCGCCCCTCAACAAGCAACAAGCAACAAGCAACAAGCAACAATCAACAATCAACAACTGACAACCCATACCATGAACGAATACACCCTGAATAACCTCAAAGAGCTCGAAGCCGAATCGATTCACAATGGATGATTTTAGCTATTTTTGTACAGCATAAAGAATTTAGTGGATAATTTACTTGAAAATATAATCCTTTCCCACAAGGAGGAGTTTGCTCTCCAGAGAGCTGAACCTTATGTAAAGAGAGATGCGCAGATCAAAGGATCTGATTCAGGTCTGATCCATGTTATTTTGGGTCCCCGCCGGGCCGGGAAGTCCTTCTTCTGCATTCACTCGATGGATCCGGCAAAACCCATAGGCTATATCAATTTTGATGATGAGCGTCTGACCGATATCTCAGATTTCGATGCAGTGATGGAGGCGGTGAAATTGGTTTACAACAATCCCATGGTGTTGTTGTTTGATGAGATTCAGAATGTTCCTAAATGGGAACTGATCGTGAACCGATTGCAGCGTCAGGGGTATAGTTTATTCCTTACCGGAAGCAATTCAAAACTTCTGAGCCGGGAACTCTCCACGCATCTTACGGGACGACACCTCGCCACAACGATATTTCCTTTCTCGTTTCGCGAATTGCAACATCTGTCCAACAGGAAAGATCTATGCGGCAATGAAAGGCAAAAATGCATGGAATACCTGAAGCGCGGCGGATTCCCGGAGTTATGGATCAAACAGATTGACTTCCCCGAATACCTGCGTTCCCTGTTTGATTCAATTCTTTTCAGAGATATTGTAAAACGTCACAAAATCAGAGATTCAGCGGCACTTTATAACCTGGCCCTCTATCTCGTTTCCAATACAGCAGGAGACTTCTCCTACCAGGCTTTGTCAAAACATCTTTCTTTCAGAAGTGTCATAACAACCCAGAAGTACATCTCATTTCTCGAAGAGGCGTTTCTCTTGTTTACAATCCATCGGTTCTCCTACAAAGTAAGGGAGCAGATCAGCGCAAACAAAAAGATCTATACCTACGACAATGGATTTTATCAGGCCAACACACACAGATTCAGTTCTGATACAGGGAAATTGTATGAAAACGCAGTGGCCATTGAATTAAAACGCCGTGAAACGGAAAATGGTTCTAAACTCTTTTACTGGAAAAATGAAAAGCATGAAGAGGTCGATTTCGTCGTGCAGCAAGGGATAGAAGTGGTTTCGTTGATCCAGGTCTGTTATGACCTCTCAGGGGAAAAGGTAAAAAACCGTGAGGTCAGGTCCCTGCTCAAGGCTGGCGAAGCCCTCCATTGCAAGAAATTACTCATCATTACCGATCAGTATGAAGGAGTTGAAGAGGTGGAGTGGTTTGGCTTGAAAGGCAAAATTGAGTTTATTCCGCTTTACAAGTATCTTTTAATGAGGAAAGATAACCCCTAAATCCCCTGAAGGGGACTTACTTCGCGAACAGCGAATATTCAATTCCATGACCCCATGACCTCATCACCCCATGACCTCATCACCTCATCACTTTCATGACCAAATATTCCTTATCTTTGTAATAAAAGAAAACATTCCTCATTCCTCATTGTGAACCACTCTCCCGAAATAAAAGCCTTCATCCGCGAACACAGCGCGCTTTTCTGGTATACACCGGAGGATAAGAAAGAGGAGATCAGTGAAGAGTTTCTGGTGGAGATGATTTTGAATTACGGAGATCTTGAAGCCGTTCTGAAACTGATCGAATTAATGGGAATCAAGAAAGTGGCTGACATCTTTTTTTCCTCCGTCAACCTCAGTCAACGAAGGAAAGGAAATTATTTTGACACGACATTGAACTTTTTCACCCTCTTCTTTCAACGCTATGCATCCTGAAGTCCTTTCTGCAAAACAGGTAGAGTTATTTCCTTATCTGAAAAACTTTAACAGAACTTTTTATCTTGTTGGAGGGACTGAGAAACTATTTCGCGAACAACTTGCTTTTCATAAGGACATCGACTACTCCGAACCCATCGAATACCTCGGTACCCCTATTCCTGAAAACGAAATCAGGGAGTTTTTGGTGGAGAAGGCGATAGACCTTTACAATTAAAAATTAAAAATGAGGAATCAATCCCCTCATCACCTCATCACTTCATAACCTTCATGACTTTCATGACTCACAAAAAGTCATTTTATAATTGTAATTACAATTACATAAATTCGTATATTTGCAACTTGTTGTAATCATAAATTAATGCAGCCTTTCAAACTACCGGCAACTATCATTCGGCGTGAAGCCTATATATCGCGGGTAATCCCTTTTATGGGGAGACCGATTGCGAAGGTTTTTACCGGACAACGGCGCGTGGGGAAAAGTTTTATGCTTTTTCAGCTGATTCAACTGATTCAGCAGCAAGAGCCGGAAGCAAATATCATTTACATCAACAAAGAGGATATTTCTTTCGATCATATCAGAACTGCTTCTGAACTGAATGCCTATATCCTTCACCACTCCAGCAAACAACAAACCAATCACATTTTTATCGATGAGATCCAGGAAATAGCCGGCTTTGAGAAAACGGTTCGTTCGTTGCTTCTTAACGAAAAGAACGATCTCTATATCACAGGCAGCAATGCTAAATTATTATCCGGCGATTTGGCCACATTGCTGGCAGGAAGAACCATTGAGATCAGCGTTTACAGCCTCTCGTACAATGAATTTCTGACGTTTCATAAACAGACCGATTCAGACCACAGTCTGCTGACCTATTTCAGATACGGAGGGCTCCCTTATCTGATCCATCTGAAGCTGACTGACGAGATCGTTTTTGAATACCTGAAAAACATCTACACGACGATTGTTTACCGCGATGTGGTTTCACGGTACAACATCCGAAGTACGCATTTTCTCGAACAATTGATCCGGTTTCTGGCCGATCATACCGGAAGTCTATTCTCGGCAAAAAGCATCAGTGATTTCCTGAAATCGCAACAGGTAAATATGGCACACAACCAGGTGCAAACCTTTACCGACTACCTTGCCAATGCTTTTCTAATCCATAAAGTATCGAGGTATGATTTGGAGGGGAAACGGATTTTTGAAAGCGGAGAAAAATACTATTTCGAGAATTGCGGTATCCGTAACGCCATCGTGGGTTACAAACCCAATGACGACGCAAAACTTCTGGAGAATATCGTCTTTAATCAATTGCTCTATAAGGGATATGAGGTTAAGACCGGAAAGGTTGAAACACAGGAGATAGATTTTGTTGCCACAAAAAACAACGAAACGGTATACCTGCAGGTCGCCTTACGGCTTGAGCGTGACAAAACCATTGAACGGGAATTCGGAAATCTGCTAAAGATCAAGGATAACTATCCCAAGCTGGTGATTACCATGCATGACCAGACAAAAAACAGCTACAAAGGAATCGAACTTATTTCTGTACGTAAGTTTTTGACAGAATGAGGAATCAATTGCCGTTGCTTTTAAGCAACGGTTACCGGGCCAGCAGGTATTTTTGGGCTTCAGCCCAACATTTCTGGGGCTAAAGCCCACAGAAAATATGAACCCTATAACCCGTCGGCTAAAGCCGACGGCAATTGAAAAAACAGAAACAACTGACAACATGCCTGAATACACCCTGAATAACCTCAAAGAGCTCGAAGCCGAATCGATTCACATTATCCGTGAAGTAGCGTCGGAGTTTGAGAATCCGGTGATGCTCTACTCGATTGGAAAGGATTCGTCGGTGATGGTGCGGCTGGCCGAGAAGGCGTTTTATCCCGGGAAGGTGCCCTTTCCGCTGATGCACATCGACTCCAAATGGAAGTTCCGCGAGATGATCGCCTTCCGCGATGCCTATGTGAAAGAGCAGGGCTGGGACCTGATCGTCCACTACAATAAGAAGGGCTTTGAGCAGGGGATCGGTCCCTTTACCCACGGCAGCAAGGTGCACACTGATATCATGAAGACCCAAGCGCTGCTGGAAGGTCTCAGCAAGTACAAGTTCGATGCCGCCTTCGGGGGCGCCCGCAGGGATGAGGAGAAGTCGCGGGCCAAGGAGCGGGTCTTTTCCTTCCGCGACCGCTACCACCAGTGGGATCCGAAGAACCAGCGGCCGGAGCTGTGGAACCTCTACAACACCAGGGTGCACAAGGGCGAGTCGATCCGTGTCTTTCCCATCAGCAACTGGACCGAGCTCGACGTGTGGCAGTACGTAAGGTTGGAGCACATTCCCATCGTTCCCCTCTACTATGCCAAAGAGCGGGAGGTGGTCGATCTCGACGGAAATCTTATCCTGGTCGATGACGACCGGATGCCGGAGGAGATGCGCAAAAAGAGTTTCATGAAACAAGTTCGCTTCCGCACCCTCGGCTGTTACCCCCTCACCGGCGCCGTGGAATCCGATGCCGACACCATCGAAAAGATCGTGGAGGAGATGATGCTAACAACCAAATCGGAACGCACGACGCGGGTGATTGATTTTGATCAGGAAGCGAGCATGGAACAAAAAAAACGAGAAGGTTATTTTTGAATCACCAAGAATCAATCATCAAATAACAAATAAATTCCAATGATCAAAGTTCAATGTTCTAAAAAAAAAATTGGAATTTCGGTCTTGGAATTTGGATATTATTTGAAATTTGGTTCTTGATTATTGATTATTCTAACATATGGATATAAAAGCTTATCTGGATCAGGACCAAAAGAAAGACCTACTCCGGCTACTTACAGCCGGCAGTGTGGATGATGGAAAATCGACATTGATCGGTCGTTTGCTGTTTGATTCGAAGAAGCTGTATGAGGATCAGCTCTCGGCCCTGGAGCGTGACAGCAAGCGCGAGGGGCATGCCGGCGGGGAGATCGATTATGCCCTGCTGCTGGATGGGCTGAAGGCCGAGCGGGAGCAGGGGATCACCATCGACGTGGCCTACCGCTATTTCTCTACCGCCCGCCGTAAATTCATCATTGCCGACACGCCGGGGCATGAACAGTACACCCGGAATATGATCACCGGCGGCAGCACTGCCAACCTGGCGATTTTGCTGGTGGATGCCCGCAAGGGGGTGATCACCCAAACCCGCCGCCACTCCTACCTCGTCTCCCTGCTGGGGATCAAGCACGTGGTGGTGGCCGTGAACAAGATGGACCTGATGGATTGGAGTCAGGAGGTCTTTGACGCCATCTGCGAAGATTACCGCAAATTTGTCACCCAGCTCGACATCCCCGACATCCAGTTCATCCCCCTCAGCGCCCTCAGGGGCGACAACGTGGTGGATGTATCCGACAAGATGCCCTGGTACCATGGCAAGAGTCTGCTCGAGTTCCTGGAGACCATCCACGTCACCTCCGACCGCAACTTCGAGGAGATGCGCTATCCCGTGCAATACGTGATCAGGCCCGATTTGCAGCACCGGAGTTTTGCCGGGAGAGTGGCGAGCGGGATTATAAGGGAGGGCGATGAGGTGATGATTTTACCTTCTAAAAAAACCTCTGTAATAACCTCTATCATTCAGCCTGCCTCTAACCTGCCCCTAAATCCCCATTTACCCCTAAATCCCCTAAAGGGGACTTACTCTGCTTCGCAGTTACCCCTAAATCCCCTAAAGGGGACTTACTCCCCTTCGGGGGCACCCCTAAATCCCCTAAAGGGGACTTCCTCCTCCCTTCGGGAGGAAGTGACTGCGAAGCAGAGTAAGCCCCCTTCAGGGGGTTTGGGGGCGAGTTTAGGGGTTGACTATGCTTTTCCACCTCAGTCGGTATCTGTGACCTTAGCCGACGAGATCGACGTCTCCCGTGGCGACATGCTGGTGCATCCTAACAATGTTCCCCGGATCGGGCGGAGTTTTGAGGCGATGCTGGTGTGGATGGATGAGGAGGCGATGGATCCTTATACCCAGTTTTACATCAAGCAAACCACCAATACTACCAAGGCGCGGATTGAGACGATCCGGTACAAAGTGGATGTGAACACCCTGGAGAAGTCGGAGACCGGTCATTTCAAACTGAATGAGATTGGCCGGGTGGTAGTGACCACCGTGAAGCCCTTGTTTTTTGATGCCTACAAGAAGAACCGGAATACAGGAAGCTTTGTGCTGATAGACCCTGTTTCACATAACACTGTCGCTGTTGGAATGATTCTCGATGCGAAAGCATCGAATTACGAATTACGAATTACGAACCGGAGCGAAGCGGAGCCCGGCGAAGCCAATTACGAATTAAAAGGTACCATTCACGCTATTCACGCTATTCACGATATTCACGCTATTCACGCTATTCACGGTATTCACGAAACAACACGTATCATCAACGGCGAGTCGCTCATCAACCCTGCTGAGCGTGCAAAGCGCTACAATCAAACCGGCGCCACCATCTGGATCACGGGGTTGCATGGCTGCGGGAAGAATGAAGTGGCGTATGGGTTGGAGCGGAGGTTGTTTGATAGGGGAGCCACTACCGTGTTGCTTGACGGGAAGAGTGTGCGGAGCGGGTTGAGCCGGGAGCTGGACTTCTCGCCGGCCGACCGGGCTGAGCATTTGCGGCGCGTGGCGCATATTTGCAAGCTGCTGAACGATCAGGGGATCATTGCCATTTGTTCGTTTGTTTCGCCGGATGAGAATATCCGGCATCAGGTATCCGGCATTATTGGCGATGAGAGGTTTCATCTGGTTTACCTGAAATCGGATCTTGATTTTGCGCGGCGCAATGATCAATATGGGCTTTACCAGCTCGCTGATGAAGGGAAGATCGAGCATCTGCCGGGGATCGACAGCGAGTATCAGGAGCCTGCGGCTCCTTCAATTGTGATTGAGGCGGCTGCCTCTGGGGATAAGATTGAGCCGGTTGTTCGGTTTCTGGAGGAGAGAAAGATTATCGGCTGATGCCGGATGCCAGATGCCAGATAAAGTCTTCGCCTTTTGCCTTATAACGGTTCAATGATTTTCTCTTTTTTATGCCCTCAGGCCCCCGAGTTCTCGGGGCAGGCGGACGGGCCAATATGTTCTTTCTTTTGTCTTGAAATCAACTTTCTTTTAGCTTGATCTTGTTCATTTCTTTTGTCTTGACACAAAAGAAACGAACCAAAGAAAAAGTCAAGGCTGCTGATAAATTGCCTGAGCGGTCGTTCATTCGGCTGAACAAATGAACTCGGTCCCGAGGACTCGGGACCTCAAACACCATTTGTTCTGATCGCCTCATTCTCTCCCACTCCAGGCGGCAATTTATCAGAGGCCGGAGATTTCTTTCTGCGAAAGAATATCAGGTGCGAAGCACCTCTGTCAGCGGCTTTGAAATCCTGAATATTTATATTACATTTGTAATTCAAAAGAACAATAAAAATGTTAACAAAAGATAGTGTTATTAAGACGATATCAAAATTTCCAGAGCATTTCACGTTAGATGAATTGGTCGACAAATTAATTTTTATGGATAAAGTTGAAAAGGGCCTTGAGCAATCATTATCCAACAATGTACTCTCAGAGGAGGAAGTTTCAAAACGGCTGACTAAATGGCTAAAATAGTTAACAACCTTGTTTATCTTAGAGAATTAATCAGAGGAAGTTACAGAATTGTCTACCGAATTGTTGACAAGGGTAGAATTGATATTTTAACAGTCCATCATTCAGCCAGAGTTTTAAAATTCCCAAGAATTTTGAGGAGAAAATAGTAACCACTACTCCACGAACTCGGGGCTATGCCCCTCAAACACCGTTTGTTTTTTAACGCCTCATTCACTACGCCTCTTTTCAGCAATTTTCCGAATGCCGGTTATTTCTTTCTGCGAAAGAAGTATCGCATATCCCATATCGCATATCGTATATCGAACCAAGGCCAAATACCTTGAATATGAATTGCAACTCCTTTATAAAAATAGAATGAATCTTCGTATCTTTGTATCAAAGAGGAGAATATGAAAAAGTTAAAATATATTGTTTATAAAGAAGGCAAGCACTATGTTTCCCAATGTCTGAACGTGGATATTTCAAGTTTTGGAAACACAATCCAGGAAGCTATTGACAATCTTGTTGAGGCACTTGAGCTATATTTTGAAGATAAAGATGCAGCTGATAATATTATTTCCATCAACGAAACTATGATGGGAGAAACTCTGATCCATGTCTAGGCTTTTTTCATCTCAAAAAATAATCGATATCCTTATCTCCAAT
>Ga0351840_1011_pt1 | contig 37140 bp, 30 predicted proteins | sample BONcelHFGM3001E5_FD_206883 | JGI IMG/M metagenome (GOLD analysis project Ga0351840, IMG submission 206883) | Enriched cells from coal bed in the Powder River Basin, Montana, United States - BONCAT cells FGM rep1 HSBNCT.FGM.300.1.E5 ... | reverse complement strand
CCGATGCCCAAGATGTCCCCGAAAAGAGAAGTGCTCAGTTTCAGTCCGCGCCAATGGATCCGGAGACCGCTATGGCCGGCCAGAAGCCAGAACGCGAAAAAAACGGTGGCTGCGCCGAACGTCAAGATATACGAGATCCCTGCGCCAACTAAGCCCAGCGTTGGAAAAGGGCCCCATCCCAGAACGAGCGCACCGCACAGCGGGATATGCACCAAAGAGGTCACACTCAGGACTACCGCGGGAACAAACATGTCCCCGGTCCCCCGCAGAATGCTCGCCAGGGTGTTGCAGATCCAGATCAGGATGGCTCCGCCGAAGATGACACTGGAATAGCCGACAGCCTGGGACAGCACCTCTCCCCTGCCGCCGAGAATACTGTAGAGTCCCGGTCCTCCCAGGATCATTCCCAGCGTAAAGATCAACCCGAAAGCGAGAGCGATCACGAAAGCATGAATAGCAAGGAGTTCCGCCTTCCGGGCATTTCCTCCGCCGAGTGCGCGGGAAATCGAAGAGGAAACCGCGCCGCCCATAGCACCCCCCGACATCATCTGCATTAGCATAATCAACGGGAAGACCAGAGCAATCGCGGCCAGAGGGGGCGTTCCGCTCCGGCCGACGAACCACGTTTCCGCGAAGCTGACCAGCCCCCACATGAAAGCGAGAAAAATATTAGGCGCGGCCATGCGGCCAAAAACAGGAAAAATCGACCCATGCAGCAAAGTGAGAGTGCGCCGGTCGATTGCGGGGTGGTTCTTTTCAGTGGTATTTGATTCAGACATTCTTTCCATCCAGACTCAATTATCCTTCTGCGCCATGAGCAACTTAAGTGTAGGATTCATGACAACAACGTTTTGCAGCACCTCATGGCGTCAAGATGATCACGCCTTTGGAATTTCGAGGAAAGGCGGCAGATTCGGGCGATGCCGCACATCCATCAAGGTAGGGTAGCGGAACCCGGCCATATGCGTATCCGCCAGCGCCTTCATCATCGTGTCAATTTTGCTTTTCGGGATCGTGAAGACAAGTTCATGGTCCTGGGTAGAAGCGAAGATTCTGTTCCCCCCTGAAGGGAGGATAAACTGGTTCAGATCCGTTCTGATCGTTCGCGCCACAACGTCGCCGCAGCTGCCCATACCGGTCGCAAACGTGGGCGCGATACCCCCGCCGCCGTTGACTGCCGCCTGGGCCAGGCGCATGGCCTGGGCAGAGTTGACGTACAGACAGATCATATCCGGCTCGAAATCGGCCCGGTCGATGGGTGCCGATACCATATAGGCGTACGTGCCCGGCTCGTGCCTGTTTTCAGCATCACCGGAGCCTATCTGGGGCGGATTGTCCATAAACCCCATAGCGACGTGGCCTCCTATACAGCACTGGTCGTCTTTGCCGACGGCCACGCTCCATCCATATCGCCTGGAAAGACCCCAGGCCTGGCAAAGCGCAATTTGGTAGCCCAGGTCTTTGACGGGGATTTTGACCTTAGCCGGCAGGGCTTCCTGTGCCGTGAAGAGCTTAATGGCGACGGGGAATGTTTGCGGCCGGATGTACGTATTCAATGTATCATTAACTTGTTTTAAATCCATGGGGTCCTCCTTGGTCTTTTGACAAGCGTGACGCCTGTTCTGGGGTAATGTTTTGTTGCAGGACAGACAAAACGTCTGTCCTGCAACCCTGAAAGTATTGCCTATCGAACGGAGTGCCTTCTATAATGCTTCTACCCTGCACGGCACATACCACTCGCGGGTGGCGAGAGTTGCCCCAACACGTGGGTGCATAGGGTAATGCTTCCGTTCTTATAACGCTTCCACGCGGCACGGCACGAACCACTCGCGGGTGGCGAGAGTGGCATAAAGTGCGCGAGTGCCCCGGTGCAATTGCTTGCCTTCTATAATGCTTCTACCCTACACGGCACGAACCACTCGCAGGTGGCGAGAGTGCACGAATCACATGCGAGCCGATGTTGATTCTTCACTACGATATCGCTTCTACCCTGCACGGCACATACCACTCGCGGGTGGCGAGAGTTGCCCCAACACCGTGGGTGCATAGGGTAATGCTTCCGTTCTTATAACGCTTCCACGCGGCACGGCACGAACCGGTGCATCGGGGTTCCGACAAAATCTCGGTTTGTGTTTTTTGTTAAGCGGTTGACGTTAGCGCCATACTTAACGCCATCGTAGACCAGACCAAATCCGTGCGGAATAATGACCTGCCCGGCTCTGGCATCCCCGGTCACCTCTACCTCGATTGTTTCTTCGCCCGCCTCGGTGATAACCTTCACCATTTGTCCGTCGGAAAACCCGTATTTCTCAGCGTCCGCCGGATTCATCGCCAGGGTGCAGGGCCGCTTGCCTTCATTCCACGCAGGGTTCCTCATACCCGTGTTGGCATTCATGTCCATGTGGCGTCCCGCCATCAGGAGCAATGGAAAGGCCGCATCGGCCTCCAGCCTTTTTTCTTCATCATCAGGCTTGATTCCCTTTATCCAGTCTTCTACTTCTGCTGCATGAATCCGGATCCTGCCATCCTTTGTGGCCACACGACCAAGATTTTTCGCTAAATCCTGCACTCCGACCAGGACACCTTCCGGGTGATCTATGATGGCCTTGTAGATGGCCAGTCCCTGGTCCGGTCCGGTGTCAAATCCCACCCGTGCCGCCTCCCCTTGTTTCATCCGGGAGCGCTGTAACAGGCCGGTAAAATAATTGGCCAGCTGAGCGGAACCGATGGCATTGCCCAGCGTCTTGGCCACGATGAAGGGTGTCATGTTCAGGTTCTCGGGATGCTCCGTGAGATAATGTATCAGCGCGTCGCGGTATGTTCTCAGGTCGCCGCTGCCCGCAGTCGAGTACAGTGAGTCGGGAAGTACGGGCAGCAGCCCCATGGCATCGGCCAGAAGGGTGAAGATCTCTCCCGTTTCTTTCTGCTCTCCTTCAACCTCGACAACAGGCCGGCGCATCCGGCTGATGACGTCCAGAAAGCCCCTGCTGGTTGTAGAGGGGATAATCGCGTCCGCAGGGCTCCAGGATTCATAGGTTGACCTGCAGGGCAGGACATAGTGGGCAAGCGCGGCGGTCTCGCTCATGACGATTTCGGAGACCACCAGCAGATCGAGCCGCCCGAATGCCTTTTCATAGGCTGTCGTATCCGCATAAGACCGTAACGGATTCGCGCCCATGACGAAGACGGATCTGATCCGGTCGGGACGGTCGCTGTCGATCTCTTCCGGCATCACATTGGGAGGGAACGTCCCCGCGATGGCCGGGATATCGGTCACGGCCGTCCTCCACGTCTTCGGGTCGTTCGGATCCGAGTATATCTTCTCGCCAACGAGGTAGTTTCCCCCCGGCACACCGATGCGTCCGCAGATCGCCAGCAGCACCGCGAGCAGATAGGATACAAAGGCGCTGTGCCGGTTCATCAGGGTGCCCAGATCGTCACGCAGGCAGGACTGGCGTTTGGCGAATTCCTGGCAAACCCGGAACACCTTGTCGTACGGGAGTTCGCAGACCTTCAGCGCCGCCTTCACGTCAAATCCATCGAACCAGGGGAGTATCTCCTCGAATCCACTGACGTGCCTGTCGATGTATTCCTGGTCATATAAGCCCTCACGAAGGATGATGGCAATCATCGATTTCAGCAGCAGGGCATCGGTACCCGGCCGCAGGGCCAGGTGAATGTCCGCGATTTTCGCCGTTTCCGAACGCCGCGGGTCGATCACGACAAGCAGTTTGTCGGGATCTTTGGAGATGCCGGTCAATACTCTCCTGGCCTGGGGTATTTGATGGCTCATCATCCCATTCCAACCGAAGACCATCATCATGTCCGTATGCTTATAATCAGGTACCAGCTCCAGAAGTTGGCTTCCCAATGTCAGACCATGCGCCCAGTACCGGCCGGCAAACTCCTGGTTGCCGGCTGAGTAATGGTAACGCGACCCGAGAGCGTCAACGAAACCGATCAGGAAACGCCACGGGTAGAAGTTGAATTCCCCGCCCCCGACCATCGAGGCCAGGGACCGCGGGCCGTGTTCCTGAAGCAGTTTTTTGAGTTTTTCTGAGATCTCACCGATGGCCTGATCCCAGCTTATGCGTTCAAATTTATTTCCCACCCTCTTTAACGGGTACAGCAGCCGGTCCGCATTGTGCTGGTGATAAGCGAGGTTCATGCCCTTTCGGCAGATGTATCCCTCGCTGACCGGGCTGTCCTTGTCCGGGCGGGCCTTGACAATACGGTTGTCTTCAACTTTCACTTCAAGACTGCAGCGGATGCCGCAAATCGCGCAGGTGGTTTTCTTCCATTCTTCCATAATATCCTCCTTTGCTAAAATTAAGACCGACTATTCTTAAATTTGTTAAATGCGGCTGGCATTGAGAGCCTCCATGAAAGCCTTGGCATTTTTCGGGGGCGGGGCGAAACCCGGTTTATTGACCATAGAGATAGCTTGTGAAGGACAGCCGGTGGCGCAAACGGCGCATCCGAAACAGCGGTCCAGGTTGACTTGAGGAGGGCCGTCATCTTCCAATGTCAATGCTATGGGCGGGCATCGGTCGATACAAGTGCCGCAGGCCAAACATAGATCAGGGTCAAAGCGCGGCTCAAAACCGGAATTGAAGAATAGTCCGGGTTTGGGCTTGGCCAGGGCGCTTAGCACAGCACCACAGTGCCAGCGGTCGCAGTTGCATAAAAAGCTGATGCCTTCGGTCATGTTTTGACTCATGTGAATCAATCCGGCCTCTTCAGCCCGGTTCAATACCTCCTTCGCTTCCTGTTTGCTCACTTTCCGAGCCCCCAATCGATCGATAGCGAATTGAGCCCCGGGGCCGAACTGCATACAGACATCATTTGGCATCCCATGGATATCTTCTCCCCGTAGAAAAGCCGCATGACGGCAGTAACAGATGGTAACGGCAATCTGATCGGCTTGGTCGATATATGTCTGAACCTGATCATAGGTATGGACTTGATTGTCGGCCTGAACCAGGGCATCGACCGTGATGACCCGGGTAGGGGGAAAGCTCATGACGGTTTGATCGGCCGCCTTTTGATCAAAGGCCTTTTCATAAGCGTGAATCAGTCGGGCGATTTTTTTGTCCCTGTCGGTGGTTTTTCCGGGCATAAATTGATATTCCAATATGCCAACCATAAACCGGGACGCCTGATAAACCCGCTTTTGATCCATACTCAGGGCCAGGCACAGGCCTTTGTCAGCCATGGCCTCCAGAATGGCCTCTATCTCTGTTTCATCCCTGCCCATGGTGGTAGCCAAAGCTCCGGCTGTAAAAAAACCTCTGGGCATGGCATTGTTGACCTCGGCCTCCTGCGGGGTGAATAATTCTTCCACCATCGAGAAGAACTCGGGGATATCCATGCCGGCATACTTGCCTCCCCGCTTTTTCATCACTTCAAGTAATTGTTTGTAAACTTCCTGACTCATATTTTATGTTCTCCTTACTTTTCCACCTGAGGTCTTTGAAAATTACTCAAGAGCGATCGATCAAAGATTTGTTAAGAAAGAAAAATCTGATTGCTTTCTCTTCAGGCATGCTTCACGTCGTTTTTTCCCTTTTTGTCCACAACGCAATAAATCCCCTCACCCGCTCTACCCGCAACGAAACACTGGTTATCGGAAAGGCAGAAGGCCTTCCGACGATCCCCGGATTTCCAACGGTTGATCAGTCCCGGTTCCCGGATGAAGGGCCTGGCACGTCCCCGTGTTCATCTGGCCAGGACGTGATTGGTCGTCACATCCGCGATCAGCTTGTCGCCTTCACCCAATACCGTGGTTCTCACGATGCTCACGCTCTTGCCCCTTTTTACGAAAGTGGAAACCGCCGTAAAGGTGCCTTCGGATTGGTTGCCGGCAAAATTGCCGTTTAGATTGATGGCCAAGGGAAAGCCCTTCTGACCTTCGGCCACGCGGTCTGATCCCAGCACCAGCACCGTGGCGCAAACGTCGGCAAACCAGAGCATGGCCCCGACGTGAACCGTTCCATAAGGATTTTTCATGCCCGCGTGAATGGGCATTTCTCCGACCACCCGGTCTTTGGTCTGTTCGAGAATGGAGAATGCAATTGAACCTTCGATTTTCATCGCTTGTCCTTTTTCCGCCGGCGCTGCCGCCCCTTTTTGCTCCTGTTCTAAAGCAGAGATGATATCAAGGCAGCAAGGAGCAGGTGACGCAGCCAACAAAGATAATGCTTTGACCTGTTATTGGAATTACTTCACCAATTCAACGCCTGTGGCAAACGCCTTTTCCATAACCGACGGGCTCTCTTTTGCCGAATCCGGATTCGTCATACCTCCCGCAGCAATGCGGCCCTCGACCTTGAAGCCGAGGAAAGCAAGGACACCTTCATTCAAATCAAAAGATGAGGCAAACGAGCCTGTTTCCGGCTGACCTTGGGAATAAACAGTTATGGCCTTTTTTCCCCTGATTTTGTTTCTGAATGCACCGGGCTGACCATCCTTGAGATACATCAGGGCAAAAAGCCGGTCGATAAACGTCTTCATCTGGCCCGTGATCTGAAACATGAAGACCGGCGTCCCGAAGACGACGGCGTCGGCGCTCACGATTTCATCATAAAGCGGCGCCATGCCGTCGGTCTGCACGCATTTCCCTTCCGGCGTCAGACATTTGTAACAGGCCTGGCATCCCCGGATGCCCAATTCGTTGATATTGAATATCTTCGTTTCTGCACCACCTTCGGACGCGCCCCGCAAAACCTCATTGACAATGCTGGTTGTGTTCCCTTTTTTTCTTGGACTTCCGACGAACCCTACGACTTTCATTTTTTTCCTCCTCAATTCTTAGTTGTAATACCAATTGCATGATATTCGCATAAGGCGTTGCCTCCTCAACTCAGGCATTCAGCTGCGTCACGCGCTTCCGACCTTTCTTGGACTTCCCACAAACCCGGCGACTTTCATTCCTGCCATTGGTCAATAGGGCGGTCGGGCATGTGCTTTGCGGATTAAGAACCGATCATTCCACAAGCAGCAGGCAATACTTATTCTGCGTTTCCGACTTTTCTTTCAATGTGTGAATAGGAAACCCGTTGTTTCGCGCCGTCCGAAAAACATCAATGCCGCATGATTCCATGGAAGGTCTGGCCCTGGACCCGAAGCGGCAGGGTTCATCCTTGATCTTTGCGCACTCTTTGCATGCTCCACACGGGCCTGAGATGAACACCAGTGCCTTATAATACCCATCCTTGAAAACCTGCCCTTCCAGTTCGACCAGCGCCTCCATCAACCGGGCGGCTCTCTCCCTGCGTTCGGGCGCTTTCGGCGCTTCGAGATGAAAGAGGATGGCATATTCGTAATTATCAAGGACTTTTCTTGTCTCTTCCGCCGTCGGCGTATGCGGCGGACAGGAATAACTCAAGCCGTAACCCGGACAGCCGAACTGGCATTTCAACCGGACCCAGGGCGCCGTGATGACGCTTGCCGGGTCAATCGGTTTGGCATGGGTAAAACCTTTCGCAACGGCATGGTCGCAATATTTTTTGAGATCGTCACTATTCATTTTCTGTCCACCTCGCCATCCTTCCTTATTCAAGTTCTAAGTTTATTAGTGACGGCACCCGCATTCTTTATAGGGTGTCTCGCTCCGGCAGCTTAAGCATTTGTTCCGTCGCGCGTCGGATAGGCTCGCCGCAGACCGGACAAACTGAGACCGGCCCCATTTTCTTCCGGCGAACTTTTTCCGGTTCAACCTGCACATTCTGAATGCTGAAAAGACCACCTCTATTTCCCGAGAAACCGGGCTTTGCCGGGTCCGTTTTTCAGGAACGATTTTACGCCCAGAGGAAGATCCTCTGTGTCAAAAATGCGGGGGGACAGTTCAAGAGTTAAACGATCAGCCTCGGCCAATCCCTTTTCTGCACAGGTATTGATAATCCGCTTTGAGCATCCGAGGGCAACCGTTGCGCCGTTGTCCGCCAGATTCTGCATATAGGTCATAGCTTTTCCGTTAAGTTCCGTCTCCGGCAGCAGCCTGTTGATGATATTCCATCTCTCGAAATCTCTGGCCGGGAAGATGCGACCGCCAAGAACGATTTCCTTGGCGCGATTCACCCCGGCGCGAGCCGCCAGCCGCTGGGCACCGCCCCCGAAAGGCAGGGCGCCGATCGTTACTTCGACCTGACCGAATGACGCATTTTCAGCCGCCCAAATCAGATCGAAAGCCAACGCAACCTCCAATCCACCGGCAAAACAAAATCCTTTGACGGCAGCCATGGTCGGAAATGGAAACGCTTCGATGGTATGCAAGAGAGCATGAAATCCCGCGAATCTTTCTCTGGCGGCCTCGGGGCTCATGCCAAGAAAGACATTCACGTCGGCGCCCGCAGAAAAATTGCCTTCGTCCACCTTCAGGATCAATCCCCGCAGATGACACTCGCCCGCCTTTTCCACGGCGTCGCCTAAATCTTTTCTCAGTTCATTGCCCAGCAGATTCAGAGGCGTGTCCGTAAGCGTGATGACACCGAGCGCGCCGATCTGTTCGAATTTAACTTTTGCCATTTCAGCCTCCTTTGAAAGTTGAGTTACCTTAGTAATTTGAACCAAGGGCCTTCTGCAATTCCTTCCGGCTGACGGGGGGAATCGGAACCTCCTCTTTTTCCGTCATCACGATCGCCTCCATGGGGCAGCCTACCGCACAGACGCCGCATCCGAAACAACGGTCCGGGTCGATGATGGGCAGATTTTCAGGCAGGGTCATGGCCCTGGCCGGGCATCTGCCGATGCAGGTTTCGCAGCCCGTACACATTTCCGGATCGATTTGGGGTTGATAGCCGGAAGAGAGGGCCAGTCCCGGTTTGGGCTGGCTGAGAACATCTTTCAGTATCATGCAGTGGCACGAACAACAGTTGCAGATAAAATCGAGTTTCTGCACATTGAGGCCCGCATGGACCAGCCCGGCCTCGGCACATGTCCGGAGAACCTGCTTGGCCTCCTCTTTTGTCAGCTGTCGCGCAACGCCGCGGTCGATAAAGAATCGGGCACCGTCTCCGAAGAGCATGCAGACTTCCATCGGCATGCCGCAATCGTCCTTCTCGTCGAGAAGTTTGGCTTCATGGCGGCAGAAACAGGTATACACGGCAATGGGATCAGCCTTTTCCAGATAGTCATTCATCTGATTAAAGGTGTGCACTTTCGATTCCGCGCGTATCGTCTCATGAATCGGTACGACTCTGTTCTTTGGGAAACCAGCCCGTTCCGGAGGAGGCGTCATCCGGTCAAAAGCCGTTTTGTAAGCATGGATGAGGCGGGCAATCCGGCGGTCCTTTTCCGTGAACTTCCCTCGCGCGAATTGGAATTCGAAGATTCCGGGAACAAACGGGACAGCGATATAGAAGCGCGTTCCTTCCTTATTGACGGACATGCACAGGGATTTGTCGCACATCCCTTCGAGGACGACCGCGACGTCTTTTGTCTGTTTCCCCAATTTTTGGGCAATCGTCTCCGCCGTGATTGTCTTGGAGGTCATCTCTGCGGCTATGCACGCTTCCGCAGGCGTAAACAGTTCCTCCACCAGCGCATAAAACTCAGGGATATCCTTCCCGGGGTAGCGCCCCCCGCGGCGGGCCATCTCCTCGCATAGCCTCTTGTATGCTTCATCAATCATTTCTGTTCTCCTTTTTCTTTGCCTGTTCACGCTCCTCAACGACGCAATAGATGCCTTTCCCCTCGCGCCCGGGATTGAAACATTGATTATCCGACAGGCATGTCGATTTTCGGCGGTCGCCGGCCTTCCAGCGGTTGATCAGGCCCGGCTCCCGGATGAAGGGCCGGCACATGGAAATGTAATCGGCAACACCTTCTTCCATGAGGGTCTCGGCCACTTCCAGTGAGCGCAGACCGCCCACCAGAATCAGAGGGACGGAAATCCGTTTCTTAAAAGCCCGTGCTTCTTCCCGGAAATAGGCTTCGGTTTCTTCTGAATTGATGCCCGTGCGGCTAGGCATCAATTTCGCGCTTCCGACCATGCCTCCGCTTAACTCAACGGCATCAATGCCGACAGCGGCGAGCAGTTCGGCCACTTGCACTGAATCCGGGAGCGTCAGTCCGTTTTCAATAAAATCCTGGCTATTCATTTTGACCAGGATAGGGAAATCCCGTCCGACGGTTTCACGAACAGCCCGAAGCACGTCGAGGACGATCCGGGCGCGATTCGCAACACTGCCGCCGTATTCATCCTGACGCCGGTTAAAGGCGGGGGACAGAAATTGATTGAGGAGGTAGCCATGCGCCGCATGGAGTTGAACACCGTCGAATCCCGACGCCTTGGCTCTCCCGGCCGCATCGGCAAAATCCGTTATGATATGTCGTATGTCCGGCGCCGTCATTTCCTGCCGCGGTGATTTCATGAGCCCCGCAAAATCGGAAACCACCATCGGGGTACGCCCACTGAGAGATGCGGCGGCCGCCTGGCCCGCATGGGCCAATTGAGCCACGATCTTCCCCCCTGCCGCATGGACGGCAGCCGTCATTTTCCCGAGGCCTTCGACCAACTCATCTTTATAGATACCGAGCTGCCAGGGACCTGCCTGCCCCTCCCGGCTCACATAGGCATGGCTGCTGATAATCAGCCCGACACCGCCGCGAGCCAGGTTCTTCATTGTTTCGGTCAGTTGCGGCGTGACGGCGCCATCGTCTGCCGCCATTCCCTCCCACGTCGCCGATCTCACGAAGCGATTCGGCAATCTCATAGTGTTAATAGTGCTGCTCGAAAATAAGGTGCTCATGGTTCATTTTTTCCTTTCATCTCCTGTTTCAATCTTTTCCCCGCCATCCGGAATGCCAAAGACCTGCTTAAATTCCCTGATCCGGTCAGGTGTCCCTGCGTATTGCATCGCTTCGGCCAGCCGACGCCGTTCATCACGCGGCACGGTAACGAAATGGGCCATGGCCACAGGTGTTGTGGTAATCCTCAGATCGGGATCTGATGCTTCACTTTCAGAACTCGACCAGACTTCGTGATCGAAGGAAAGTGTAAAAGTCTTCTGCGGGAAGTGAATCGCCCAGGCAGCTGCCCGGTTAAGTTTCTTGTGTTTTTTGTTAAGGGACAGCGTCAGCCCCCTGATCATCAAATCGGCATGGACAGACTCTTCCGGCCGGGGGGGCCGCATGGCATGACGCATCCCCCAGTCCGTGAGCGTTTCGACCACCGCACGAAGATCAAGACCGGCAGGGGTCAGTTCGTACCGGACTTCACGGCGTCCGGGCTGGGAGTCGCGCTGGATAATGCCTGCAGACTCGAGTTCCCGGAGGCGCAGAGTCAACCATTTTGGGGTGATATTGTTTAAGTAGCCCATCAGATCTGTGAACCGCTGAGGGCCTCTAAGAAGGTCGCGGACAATCAATAACGACCACTTGTCCCCAATTTTTTCAAGTGACCGGGCAACCGGACAAAAGTGCTGATATGCGGCTCCCATAGTTTTCCCTTAAGTCCTTTCTTTAAAGTATATAATAGATAGTATCTTTTATATATGATCACGTGTCTTTGTCAAGAGAAAATATCAAATGTAAGGTAAGATATAGAAATGTCTGATAGATTTTAACGAAAGAAAACGAAGATTACCTTGACCGGCATATGCTACTCTGGGGGTCGCAACCCTAATTCGGCAGGACAGTCTAAAGTTTTTTTGTCTCCGGACTGACTGTCCCGAGTTTATTGAGTAACCATTGAAACAAAGCAGTGCAATCCTCTTCTGATTGCTTTTCCTAACTGAATCAACCACCTCGCAGCACTGCGGAGGTATGAAATGAACGTCATTATTTAGCAGCGAGCGACAGGGAATTAACGCTCGTCCCGCTTAAGCGGGATTAAAAGATAAAGGCAGAAACGGGAAAGGTATTGTCTGTGTTATTATGCGGAAACCGGTTCACGTTATCGTTGGAGTCCTGAAATCCGGCGAAATTTATGATCCGAATGATAAGCCGGCTCATAATAAGCCGGCTTTCATTTAATTAGAACGGTATCTACTGACAATAGTTCCTGCCCTCGCAATCGACGGCTTCGGTATCCGCCCCTTTCTCAATCAGAGCTTCGAGGCACTTCTGCGATTTGACGCAGAAGATGGGCGTTTTGCCTTCCCCGTCGCGGGCATTGATATCCGCCCCGCCGGCGATCATTACGGCCATGGAGTCGATGCGTGAAAAGAAGAGCGGTGTTTGCTGCCTGTTATCGCGGGCATTCACATCGGCCCCGCTCTCGATCAGCATTTCCGTAATTCTGGCGATTTGCCCGGGGCTGGATCTGTCTCCCACAACAGTATTGATCATGTGCAGCGGCGTCTTTCCGTCATTGTCCCGGACGTTTACGCCGGCCCCGTTTTTCAGCAGAAGCTCGACCGCCTTCATGTTACCGACACCGGCCGCCACAGCCAGAGGCGTGCGCCCCTGCGAGTCTGCGGCATTCACATCGGCCCCGCTCTTGACGAGCATCTCGGCAATAGATCTTTCTATCTGCGGGAGATCGACTTCACGGTTGATGTGCTTGATATATATGGGACCGCTCACTGAAAAGAACTCATGCAGCGGCGTCTTTCCGTTCTTGTCCCGGGCGTTTGCGTCGGCTCCGTTCTTCAGGAGAAACTCGACTGTCTTTACGTCGCCGAATTTTACCGCATCGCTCAAAGGCGTATTCCCATAATTGTCGCCGGCATTAATATCCCCTCCCCTGGCCAGGAGAAGAACGACTGAGTCATACGCAAGAGCCTTTTCGGAATCGGTAAGCTTAACCAGTTCCGGCACAAGGCTGTGAACCAACGTTTTGCCGTCCTTGTCGCGGGCAGTTGCGTCAACGCCCGGCAGCGCGAGCAGGCGCGCAACTTCCGCGCTGTTCCCCGACCGGACGGCCGCAATAAGCGGAAACCTTATGTCGGTCTCACTTTTTTCTTCCTTCCCCGCTCTGCCCAGGGCAGAGTCTATAACCTTCGAGACAAATTTGAACATCGGTTGCACCAATCCTCCTTCGACAAAAACATTTCGTCTGCTTATAGGAAAAAAAATCCAAGTATGCAAGAACTTGTGCAGAAAGTATCTTTGTTCATTTGCATAATGCGAATCATTTGTGCATTGTGCAAATACTAATCGAGACTAACGGCGCCGGTTTTTAATTTTCGATAGATCGTCGATGCATTGATGCCGAGCACTTTAGCAGCTTCGACAACACTTCCCGTTGCCTTGCAGGCCTGCCGGATGATGTTCGCCTCGGCATCCTTCAGGGAAGCCGGCAGCAACCGCACAGGAGGCTCGGGGATCCGGGCATCGTCGTTGATGTTGTTTCCGTAAGGATTGATATTGAGGATGGATTCCAGATCATCCTCATCCAATTCCTGAGAGGCGTACACGATGGCCATGCGCTCGATGACATTTTTCAACTCGCGCACGTTTCCCGGCCATTCATACGCGGAGAGCCGATTCATCAACTTTACCGGAATCTTTATGTCTGTTTTATATTTTGCATTGAAGATCTGCATGAAATGCCTGATCAGAGGCAGGATATCCCCTTTTCTGTCCCTGAGCGGCGGAATGAAAATCGGGATCACGGCTATCCTGTAAAAGAGATCCTGGCGGAAATGCTTGCTGTTCATCAATTGGTCCATGGTAAGATTGGTGGCACAAAGGATGCGAACGTCTGCCGCCTGCGTCTTCACGCCGCCGATCTTCTTGAATTTACCTTCTTGAAGAAACCGCAATAATTTACTCTGCATTTTCATCGGCAGTTCGCCGATTTCATCCAAAAAGAGCGTTCCTCCCCGGGCCTCTTCCAAAAGACCCTGCTTGCCGCTTTTTTTAGCGCCGGTAAATGAACCTTCTTCATAGCCGAATAATTCCGCTTCCAGAAGCTCATCGGGGATGGAGGCGCAGTTGATGGCGACAAACGGTTTGTCCGCACGCTGGCTTGCCTGATGAATAAAATCGGCGACGATTTCCTTGCCAACCCCCGTTTCTCCCCAGATTAAAACGGGGGAAGACGTGGCCGCCGCTTTCCACGCCAGACGGATGATCTGCTGCATCACGGAGCTGGAATAAATAATTTCCACCCGGCCGGTGTCGCCGATCATCTTTAAGTTTCTGCCCTCGTACTGGGATATGATGGTTTCGGTGATCTTGAGTTTCTTCTCCAGGGAAACGAGTTTGGTCATGTCCCGGCCGGTCCCGACGACCAGCGCGAGTTCACCCTGTTCATCGAATACCGGAATATACGTCCAGGTGGCCGTCTGCCCGGTTTCGTACGTGATGTTCATGTCGATTTTCTTTCTGACTTCCAGACATTTGAGCGCGGCGGATTCCCGCAGCATGCCGCTTGCCACGATGTCCTTCAGATTCATCCCGACAAGCGACCGGCCCATCAGATCGGTCAGTCGGCTCAGACCCTCGTTATACCCCAGAATGCTGCCGTCGCGGCCGACGATGATGATGGCCTCATCGATGCAATTCAGCAGGACGTCGATATCTTTCGTCAGATATTTCTTGATCAGATCCACGTTTGGCTCCTTCGGCATTTTTCTCTTAGCAGTTCTTTTGCATTATGCAACATCTTTTAAGGCAAAATCAGGGCCCGTATATCAACCCTGTTGTTATTTCAACACCTTATGATATGGCATGGAATCTGCTCTCAATCAGCGCAAAAAAGGCGAGCATCTACCACAAAAAGGAGAAGACATATGCCCAATCAAAAGCCCTGGTTAAAATTTTATAAGAATGTACCGGAGACGATCGACTATCCTCGCGTGACCATGTACGAAGCACTGATGCAGACGGTCGAAAAGAATCCGGACCGCATCGCGTATGATTTTTTCGACTACACTTCAACCTACCGCCAGTTTGCGAATGACATCGACATTTGCGCCAATGCGCTGGCGACGCTCGGCCTGAAAAAAGACGACCGCATCACGATCTCCATGCCGACGTCCCCTCAGGGCGTCATTTGTTTTTACGCCGCCAATAAGCTCGGGGTGGTGGCCAGCATGATCCATCCGCTCTCCACGCCCGCCGAAATCGCCTATTACCTGAACGTCAGCAAAAGCCGGGTCGCCCTCACGCTCGACCTCTTCCATGACAGCTTTAAAAACCTTCCGGAAAAGACGCCCCTCGATCTGCTTATCCTGACGGAAATCTTCGACCAGCTTACCCAGGGGCAGCCCCTGGCGGAAAAGGCCGCGCCGACCGCGGGGCCGGCTGTCAGGTGGTGGAAAGATCTCATGACCGCCCCGCATCCTGAGGCGCCGAAAACGGATATGCATACCGACGAAATGGCCGTCATCCTTTACAGCGGCGGCACAACGGGCTTCCCCAAAGGGATCATGCTCTCCAACTACAATTTCATCAGCGAGGGGTTGATGGTCGCCAACTGGGGCGGCGGCGAACTGATGGCCGAGGATTCGTCCATTCTGGCGATTCTGCCCATTTTTCACGGCTTCGGCCTGGGCGTTTGCTGCAACGCCGCTTTCATGGGCGGAAGCAAAAGCGTTCTCGTCCCCCAGTTTACGCCGGAGATCGTGGCCGATCTCATTCAGAAGAAACGCCCCAATATCATCGTCGGCGTTCCGACGCTTTATGATGCGCTGGCCAAAAATGACGTTTTCCAGAATACGGAACTGAGCTGCTTGAAAAATACATCCTCCGGTGCCGATTCGCTGCCGCGAACAGTCAAGGAAAGGTTTGAGGAGATCGTCAGGAAGCAGGGGGGAAACGTTCAGCTGGTCGAAGGATACGGCCTGACCGAGGCCGTCACCGCGATCATGTCGACGCCGATTGACGGCTACCGGGAAGGCAGCGTGGGCATTCCGTTCCCGGACATGCTGGCCAAAGTGGTCGGCATCGGCACAACCGAAGAGGTCCCCATTGGCCAGGAAGGAGAACTGTGCGTGAGCGGGCCGGCCGTGATGATGGGTTATCTGGAACAGCCCCAGGAAACCGCCGAGGTCTTAAAGACGCATGCCGACGGACGGCTCTGGCTCCATACCGGGGACATTTTCACCCAGGATGCGGACGGTTATTTCTACTACAAGCTGCGCCTCAAACGGATGATCAAGTCTTCGGGGATGAATGTCTATCCCGTTCAGGTGGAGGCCGTTCTGGACAAGCATCCGGATGTGGCGGCCGTCTGCGTGATCGGCGTGCCCGACGAGGCTCAGGTGGAAAAAGTCAAAGCCTTCGTTGTTCTCAAAGACGCGGCCAAAGCGACTCCCGAAATGGAAAAGGCTCTGATCAGCTACTGCCGCGATTCCCTGATCAAGTGGTCCTGCCCGCGTGAGGTGGAGTTCACGGACAAACTGCCTTTGACAAAAGTCGGCAAGATTGCGTATACAGAACTGGAGAAGCAGGAAATTGAAAAACTCCGCAAAGCGGGAAAATTTACAGGAGGAAAATAATGAACCATCTGGAAGAATACCGCCGGGCCGTCTCGGAACCCGTAGGCTACGCCCGACAGCTGAAAAAAGAAACCGGTAAAAAAGTCATCGGATACACCTGCTCCTATGCGCCCGAGGAAGTCATCCTCGCTGCGGGGGCTCATCCCCTGAGACTTTTCGGGACGAAGCAGCACATCAGTCTGGCCGATTCCCACCTGCAGTCCTACTGCTGCTCCCCGGTCCGCGGGATTCTGGAGGAAGGCCTGCCCGGGAGGGTCGATGTTCTCGACGGAATGGTTTTCCCGCACACCTGCGATTCCATGCAGCGGCTGTCCGACATCTGGCGGATGAATATCCCCTTCGGTTTCCATCTGGATATCACCCTGCCCGTCAAACTCGATACGGAGAGCGCAAAAGACTACATGATGGACGTCCTCAAGAAATTCCGGGAGGACCTCGCCGGAAAACTGAATGTTGAGATTTCCGATGAGGCTCTGCAAAAGGCGATTGCGACCACCAACAGCATCCGTCAGGCCATCCGGGAGATCTACGACATTCGCAACCTGCATCCCGAACTCCTGCCGGGAGATGATTTATATGCCATCGTTCGCGCCTCCATGATTATGGACCGGGATCGGCTGGCCGTCATGCTTGCCGAAACAGCCGCTGACTTGAAAGAGCGCGCGGCCGGGGCAAAGCCCGTCGCCGTGAAGCGCATCCTGCTTGCGGGCGGCATGTGCAACCAGCCCGACATCTACGGCATGATCGAAGAAGCAGGCGGCGGCCTGGTGTGGGACGATTTCTGCACGGGAGCCCGCTATTTCACGGGCATGATTGAGGCCGGCGGCAATCCGATTTCCGCGATCGGCGAAAGGCTCATGAACCGGATCGTCTGCCCCGCGAAGCATGCCGACCTCGAAGGACGCGGCAAACATCTCGCGGCCCTGGCCAAAGAAAAGAATGCGGCGGGAGTCATTTTCCTTTTGTTCAAGTTCTGCGATCCCCATGCTTTCGACTTCCCTTACGTCAAAGAGCATCTCGATCGGGCCGGCGTCCCGCTCATGGCCGTGGAAATGGATGACTCGCTCCCCGCCGGGGGACAGTTGAAAACCCGCTTCGAAGCCTTCTTAGAGATGCTGTGAAAGGAGATTCCATGAAAGAAAGTACCGAAGACAATGAAAAGAAACCCGTGAACTACGAAAAGCAGATGCGGGATATCATGACCACATATTATATCGACGCCAAAACGGCGCGGCAGAATAAAAAATTGGTGGCGTGGATCACCAGCGGCGGCCCGGTTGAGCCCCTCATCGCCATGGACGTGATTCCCGTTTACCCTGAAAACCACGGTGCCATGATCGGCGCCAGTAAGATGGGCGTCGATCTGTGCAAAAAGGCCGAGGAGATGGGCTATTCAAGTGATCTTTGCTCTTACGCCCGGGGCGACATTTCCTGCGCGACCGTCAACGGCGGCCCCATCGGCGGCCTGCCCGAGCCGGACATGCTGGTGTGCTGCAACAACATCTGCGGGACCGTTCTCAAATGGTATGAGATTCAGGCCCGGTATTTCAAAGTGCCCCTGTTCATTTTCGATACACCCATCGTCCACACCGAATTTTCGGGAGAGATGAGAAAATATGTGCAGCGGCAGATGGAAGAGTACATCCTCTTTCTGGAGGGCGTCTGCGGCCGCAAAATGGACCGGGACCGCATGAAGGAAGTCGGCAAAATCTCTTACGAGGGGCAACTGCTCTGGCAGGAAGTGCTGGACACGGCCGTGAGTCGTCCGTCGCCCCTCACCGCCTTCGACGCTTTCTTTTACCTTGCGCTGATCGTCACGCTCCGGGGAACGAGCACGACGATCGACTTCTACACGGGTCTGCGCGATGAAATGCGCCGCAGGGCTGCAGCGGGGCAAGGCGCCATCCCGCGCGAGCGCTACCGGCTCTTGTGGGACAACCTGCCCATCTGGTACCGGCTGAAATGGCTGTCGAAGGAATTTGCCAAGCACGACGCCTGCCTGGTGGCCGACACGTACACCTCGGCCTGGTGCGGTTCGCTGAAATACGTCAACGAAAATGATTTTATCGGCTCCGCGGCGGAATCCTACACGCGCATTTATTTGAATATCGGCGTGGACAAAATGGCTGAGATCGTCCTCGCGATGATCGACAAATACGGCGCCGACGGAATCGTCATGCACTCCAACCGCAGCTGCAAACCCTATTCCTTCGGACAGTACGACATTCAGAAAATCGTCGAGCGCGAACGGGGCATCCCCTCTTTGATGCTCGAGGCCGACATGTGCGATGAACGGAATTTTTCCGAGGCGCAGATTCAGACGCGGATCGAGGCCTTCATGGAGATGATTCGGGCCAGCAAGGGGGCGGCCTGACATGTATACGGTCGGCATTGATATCGGGTCTGTGACGGCGAAGGCGGCGCTGATGAAAGGCGAAACGCTTGTCGCCGCCACGGCCTGTTTTACCGGCTACAACGCCGGAGCGGCCGCACGCACGATCTACGAGCGGCTGCTTGCGGATCATCACGTGAGCCCGGAGGACATCCACGGTATTGTGGCAACCGGCTACGGCCGCGCGAGTGTGCCGTTTGCGACCCGCACCTTCACCGAGATTATGTGCCATGCCGCGGGAGCCCGCCACTTGAACCCGGCCGTCCGGGCCGTGATCGACATCGGCGGCCAGGACAGCAAAGCCATTATTCTCGGTGAGGGCGGCAACGTGGCCAATTTCATCATGAACGACAAATGCGCCGCCGGAACGGGGCGCTTTCTGGAAGTGATGGCCAGGGCCCTCGAGGTCGATCTGGATGACTTCGGAGCCCTTTCTCTCACCGCGGACAGCCCCGCCGTCATCAGCAGTCTCTGCGCGGTCTTTGCCGAGTCGGAAGTCGTTTCGCTGATCGCCCGCGGAGAAAAAAGGGAAAACATCATCGCCGGAATCCATCAGGCGATTGCCTCACGGGTAGCCGCCATGGCTGCCCGCCTGAGCATCGCTTCTGCCTCAGCCATCATGATGACCGGCGGCGTCGCCAAAAACATCGGCGTCGTGAAAGCTCTCGAAGGGGCGCTGGGATATGCCATCGATGTTTCGCCGCATGCCCAGATGACCGGGGCCATCGGCGCCGCGCGCCTGGCTGCGTCAGCCGCCTGACCGGGCAAGCGCGGGTTGGTGCTTACGTAATCTCCCTTTTGTCATTGCGAACCGTCTCTCAGACGGTGTGGCAATCTTTTCCGCCGTCATGCCCGTGCAGATGGGAATCCAGTGCCTTCTGTCATTGCGAGACGACGCTCGGTCGGCGTGGCAATCTCAAACGTGATTCTATCAGCGTTACTTTTCTAAAAGGTGGCAGTTACACCGGGGCATGCCTTTGCTCAATGTCCTCGACTGCGGCGCTAAGCTTGCTGCGCTGCAGCCGAAAACTCGCCCTGCGGGCTGAAACAGTTCGGCTGCCTGACGCTCCGCCTCGCCAAGCGCCACAACGTCTCGGCCATGATTCGCGCAGTCACGCCCCGGTGTAACTGCGAATTATTCAGATGATATTTGGCCGATTGATACCTTGAAGATACGGCCCCTACTTCTCTCACCACCTGTCACGATTCACTATTCGTGAATTTATTCTTGAATTCTCTTCAACAAGTTGTATAGTGTGCCCCGAAGTTCCAAGACGAGTTGTGGGGAAGACTGGTAAGATCCTCAACCCCTAAGCTGCACGTTGTGGGATTAACGACACAGCTAAAAAATTTAAGCCCGTTCAATTTGTCGATTCGATTAATTGTGGATATTCAGCAGAGTTGAGATCCAGTAAATTGAATTACTACGTCAAAAGGCACCAAAATCGAATATGCTCTATAAGGATTTCAAAGTCATATGAAACCTCTTTTGCGATGGGCTGGCAGCAAGAAACAGCTTGTTCCAAAGCTTTCTGGTTATTGGAAACAGAAATATTCAAGATATTTTGAGCCTTTTGCAGGTTCTGCCTGTTTATATTTTGCTATTGAGCCGACTCAAGCAGTTCTTGGCGACCTCAACCAATATCTTATACAAACCTATCGCATGATCAAGAATGAACCATACCGCGTAATAGAAGTACTTAATCGTCTCCCGAAAGGAAAAGCTGCATACTATCAATTAAGAAGCAAACCGTTTTGGACTCTTGCTGAAGCTGAACAAGCAGCGGCCTTCATTTACTTAAACAAGTATTGCTTTAATGGACTATTTCGAACTAACTCTAAAGGATTCTTTAATGTGCCGTTTGGCGATTCAAAAGGCAATGCAGATATTGACATTGACCATATTCTTCAGGTTTCCGAACGGCTTCAAAATACATACCTCTGCAATGGTGATTTTGAACAAATTACTGCAATTGCGAAGCAAGGTGACTTTGTATACCTCGACCCGCCATATTGGAGCGAACATAAGAAATCATTTGTTGAATATCAATCGAGGCCATTTGGGATAGGCGATTTAGAACGTTTGGGTCGTGAATTGGACTCTCTGAATTGTCGTGGTGCTGATTTTTTAGTTTCTTATGCAGATTGTCCGGAAGGCAGAGAAATTTTAGGGAAATGGCAAATCGAAGAAGTGTCGACGAAAAGAAATATTGCTGGCTTTGCAGAACATAGAAAACAGTCAACTGAATTAATTGCAACGAATATTGCTTAGGAGGACATATGTCCGCGACCGAAACAAAGAGAGAACTCCTCGATATTCCCATTGAACGAATCGACAGAAATCCCGAAAATCCAAGAATTTTCTTCCGCCAGCAAGAATTGGACGAGCTTACAGAATCTATCAGGAAACACGGGGTTCAGGTGCCGATCGCCGTATATCAAGAAGGTAGGAAGTATATCTTAATTGATGGAGAACGAAGGTGGCGTGCTTCTTTAAAGTTAAATAGAAGAACAATACCTGCATTGGTACAAGATAAACCGGATGCTCTAACAAACCTTATTTTGATGTTTAATATTCACGCATTAAGGGAGCAGTGGGATCTGCTTACGATGGCTTTAAAACTTCCTCGTGTAATAAATCTTTATAAGGAACAGCATGGTATCGAACCTAACGAGAGACAACTTGCCGAGCAAACAGGCCTATCGGTTAGCGTAATCAGGCGATGTCGGCTACTTATGAATCTTCCCCAACATCACATTGATATGTTGAGATCTGAATTGAGAAAACCAAAGAATGAGCAGCGCCTGTCTGAGGACTTTTACATTGAGATGGAAAGAGCGCTCACAACGGTGGCGAGATCAATGCCTCAAGTAATTCCAAATGAGATTGAACGAGAAAATGTGAGACATGCTTTACTGGAAAAGTACCAGGATAAGATCATAAAGAATATCGTTGACCTTCGCAAAATTGCAAAAGTGGCCAGAGCTGCCAAAGTCAATGCTGATGCAACAGTTGCCCAAAATGAATTGGTAAAGCTGTTTACAAGACCGACCTATACGATTGAACAGGCTTATGAAAAATCTGTTTCAGAAGCTTACCTTGAAAGAAATATAAAAACAAATATTGAATCATTAATTGACGACTTGACCGAAATAGGCCGGGAGCCCGTCGACGATGCTCTCATAATACTTCTTGAGAACCTTGAAGAAATTGTTCATCAAATACTGGGGAGGGCATAATGGACTATCGTGTGCTCTCTGAGAATCTAAGTAGTACAGCAGACATAGTATATGCTTACATAACTGACGTAATTGGATTACACAATGTACATATAGAGAGTTCAATTGAAGATAGCATTGAATATCGCCCAACATTTTATGCAGTTACTGGAGATTTCTATATTTATTGCGTAGATGTTTCAAATAATATCTATAATTCTACGCGATGGAATTTCATCCATGATTGTGAACGTGCATCTAGGCCAATAAAATTTTTTGTTGCGTTGCCTTCTTTGGAATTTTCTGGATTTTCTAGTGAGATGAAGCAAGCAAAAGAAGTTGGCGTTGGGATATTGGAAGCATCTTCACAAAAAAAGCAGTGCGATTTAATTAGCACTGCCCTATCTCTATCTCTCTGCGGGTTGAGAAAATTTGATAAGTCTGCGTTTCCCAAAAAGTGTAGGGAAATCCTTGTTAATGCCGAAATAGCATACAAGAACGGTGATCCGAATAAAGCTTGTGCATCGATTTATGACGAGATTGAATTGCTGACTCGACGCATAGCGTATCATGCATACAAGAAAGGTGACTTCAGTCAGCCGATAACGAATCCCGAAGACCTTCTCTCCGGGAAGACACCTTGGATGAGCGTCCTAAAAAAATTATCTTCCAATGTAGACAGATCTGCTTCTTCTAAATATGCGGCACTAACAGATGATATGATCGCTAGAACTCAAGGAATAACTGGATATCGGAATCAGTCCGGGCATAAACCAAATAGTCTTAAGATGAGACTACTGCGTGATTCTCAGCTTCGAACACGAACCGAGACGGCAGTTGACCTATGGCTCGAACTGATAAATGCGACCAAATCACTTCGAATTCACTGAGAAGGCGAGTACGGGAGGAAACGGGGTCAAATCCTCATTCCTGACATTTGACCAGAGCGCTTTGAATCTGAATCATTTTTTTCGCCAGGCGCTTTGGTTGCCCGCCTGGGTATCACGCAGGCGGCGTCTGCCTGATCGATCCGTTGACCGTGCCTCGCTCGAATCGCCTTGAGATGAAAGCCCGGAGGAATTATTCCCATCCGGGCTCTTCTTTTCTTAGATGCTGCAATTCTGTTTTGTTGTTCAACTAACTTAGTCAAAGAATCTCATCCTTCGGAAGTCGACCTTCATCCAAAATCAATGCAGGACATAGACGCGACGCTTCCCCAAGCGCTCTTGCCGGTCCGGTTGCCGTTCACACCCGTGGCGTTAGCAGCTTTCAAGCAGCCCGCCGCCTGCAGATCGCCCGAAGAGTAACGCAAAAAAGATCGATAGGCCGCGGTTCGTTCAGATTGACCATACCGCCTCGGCGGTGTAGAGTGCTCGACAAAAGATGGAGAGCTACCCTTCATGATCAAGGCAATTTTCTGGGACAATGACGGCGTTCTGGTCGATACGGAAGGTCTTTTTTTCCGGGCCAATCAGGAAACACTGGCAGGTGTGGGAATCACACTCCGCTGGGACCAGTTTGAAGAGATCTCTTTGACCCTGGGAGGCAGCGTCCTGCAGCTTGCGGCAAGACCGGGAACGGATGCGTTTTATAAACTGCGCAATGAGCGCGACGCCCGTTATGCCGAGTTGATTTCACGTGAGCCGCTGGTGATTGAAGGCGTCCGGGAAGTGCTCACTGCACTCCGGGGAAAATACGTCATGGGGATCGTGACAAGCTCCGGCCATGAGCACTTCGAAATCATTCACAGCCAGTCGGGACTGCTGCCTTACTTTCAATTTGTTCTGACCATGAAAGATTGCGCGCATTTCAAACCTCATCCCGAGCCGTACCTGAAGGCCCTGGAACTCAGCGGCTTCGCGCCTGCCCAATGCCTGGTCATCGAGGATTCGCCGCGCGGTCTTGCCGCCGCCCTCGCCGCCGGGCTCCGGTGCATCGTGATCCCGAGTAAATTTACACACGGCAATAATTTTGCGGGGGCCTATAAAATTTTGCAGAGCATCAAAGAACTTCCGCAGGTGCTGGTGGATGGTGAATGGTGAATGGTGAATGGTGAATGGTGGATAGTGGATAGTGGATGGTGAATCGTGAATGGTGAATCGTGAATGGTGAATCGTGAATCGTGAATGGTGAATCGTGAATCGTGAATGGTGAATAGTGGACAGTGAATGGTGAAGACATGAAAGGGAGGAGGAAGAATGGAAATGGAACAAGGCAAAGGGGCTATTTTTGTAACCGGCGCATCGACGGGCATTGGGAGGGCTACGGCACTTGAGCTCGCTAAGCTTGGATATCCTGTTTTTGCTTCCGTAAGACAAAAGAAGGATGCGGACGATCTTCAAAAAGCGGCTTCCGGAAAGCTGACGCCGGTGCTCATGGACGTCATGGATGAAGATTCAATTGCCCGCGCCAGGGATGAAATCGTGGGTGCGCTGGGAGGCAAGGGATTGTGGGGCCTGGTAAATAATGCGGGAATTTCCTTTCGGGCGCCCCTTGAATATACGCCGATGGCGGACTTCCGCAGGCTTTATGACGCCAATGTCTTTGGACTGCTGGCGGTCACCCAGGCCTTTCTCCCGCTGATCCGTCAATCGCGGGGAAGAATCGTCAATGTCAGTTCGCTGACGTCCCTGTGGGTTACACCTTTCCACGGCATTTATTCATCCGCGAAAATGGCGGTGAACGGCATTTCCGAAGCGCTGCGGATGGAATTGCTGCCCCACGGCGTGAAGGTGATCCTCATGATTTACGGAGGCGTGCAGACAGCGCTATGGGACCGTGTGGAGAAAGCCACGACGGACCTTGCCTGTAAGTTCCCGCCGGAATTCAGCGAGCTTTATGCGGCCCGGCAGCGCAGAGCCTTCGAATACTTCGCTTCCGCCGGCAGAAGCGGAATTCTGCCCGAGCAGGCCGCCGAACCGATTATAGATGCCCTCACCTCGCCTCACCCAAAACGGATTTATCTGGCCGGCCCCGGCGCAAAACCGGCCAGAATCCTGACGAGACTATTGCCGGGCCCGCTGAAAGAACGGTTCATCATGAAGAGCATGGGACTGGATAAATTGTAAAAGGGGCAAGGGGCGAGGATCAAGGTTCAAGGCTCAGGACGCCTAATTAACAGTCGCCTCCACCACCCACATTAATTCGCACGCGCCGGCACCGGAGTCCTCACGCGTCAGGGATGAATGCCACCTCCATCCGTCCGCATGCCTGACATTGACGAGATAGCCCTTGAGCATCACTATTTCGCCTTTGCGTACCTCCAACAGGCGATCTTTGACATTGTCGTCAGCCGGAACAAGGTGTGTATTTGCCGAGTTGCGGACAATGAGGGCAGGATCGATTGGCGGATCACCCCGCCAGCTGTAATGATAAAAACGGCTGCCCTGGCTGATAGCGAGTTGTTTGGTGATCGCGTTATCGGACATCGGTCCCCAGCCCAGAGCAAAATCCACGGGAGAGAGGTCCGCCTCGCGCCCGATGCGATAGCGTTCGATGGACAAGACCTTGGCGCGAATCTCATAGCGCGCGACCGGCTGAATTTCATAGCCGTCGCGCTCGATCACCGGCACATCGGCGCTCTCCTGCAGGGGTTGCTGGGCCGCAAGCCCGATATGATCAATCCGTTTCTGCTCCAGTCTGCCGTGCATAAAATAGCCGAGGCCGATAAACAGCAGCACGGTTAAAATAATCAGTGACACGGGCCGCTTTGATTTTTTGGTCGTCGGTTCCGGAGTCTTTGAGAGCCTGCGTGACGGAGCGAAGTCTTCCGCCGTCAGTTTCGCAAAAATGACGCCGCAGCGCACGCACTCCAGCTTTTCTTCTCCCTGCTCAGCACCGCATTTGGGACAGATCATCGTTCAAACTCCGGCCTTGGAATGTCAGGTAATCCCCTGCAAAGGTCATCTATTGTTGTCTGCATTTCTCTGTATTTCCCAAAAAAGGCAGGAAAAGGGGATGTTTCTATATTCACTTTTTTACACGTAGCGACTTTTCCCCGTTATTCGTCCGTCCACTTTTTTCTTCCCCGGACGCCCCCATTTTTTTTGATTACGGCATCCAGCTTATACTTTTTTTGGACTTTTTGAACAAGGAAACAATTGGGTCGGCCCTCGCGGCATTTCCGAGCAGTCCTATTACCTGCCACCTTCGCTGCTTGTTTTTTGCTTTTCTATCTTATATAATTAACTTATAGCGAAGCGCCGACACCAGCGTATGAGTCGGTGCACCGCGGGCGTCCTGTGGGAAAAATCTTTCGGCTCCGGGCTTTCTTGTTGCCACTCCTTTTGATCCGGTCACAATCAATGTGGTTAACTCTTTATTGGGATTTTAGATCTTAAAGAAAGGAGTCCAGCATGCCGCTTCAAAAACTAAAAGAATTTTTGGATTTTCATGACGTCAAGTACGTCAGTATCAGGCATTCCCAGGCATACACGGCACAGGAAATTGCCGAGTCCGCGCACGTGCCGGGAAAGGAACTGGCCAAAACCGTCATGATCAAAATTGACGGTAAAATGGCGATGGCGGTATTGCCGGCGACGGAGCGCGTGGATTTTGAGCTTTTGAGGGGAGTGGCCGGCACGGATAATGTGCACCTCGCCGGCGAAGACGAATTCAAGAATCTCTTTCCGGAATGCGCGCCCGGCGCGATGCCGCCCTTCGGCAATCTTTACGGCATGGATGTTTATTCCGAAAGAAGTCTTTCCCGGGACAAAGAGATTGCTTTCAACGCGGGCTCGCACACGGAAGTGTTCCGCATGAAGTATAAAGATTATGAAAGACTCGTCAATCCTAAGCCGGCGCGGTTCTCCGACGCCAATTACTGACCTGGAGAGATCAAAGCCGGAATTCCCGCCCGGGGTTTATTCCGATAAGTCGAAAGGAGGCAACCTATGCCGATATTTATGATGTTTGGAAAATACAATCAGGAATCGCTGAAGGGCGCGTCCGCTGACCGGACAAAAAAAGCTGTTAAGATTATCGAAAAAAATGGCGGAAAAATCATTTCCATGTATGCCGTTCTGGGAGAGCACGACCTGGTTCTTACGCTGGACTTTCCGGATGGGGATAAGGCTCTGGCAGCCTCCGTCGGCCTGAACAACCTGACGGGCATTTCCTTCAGCACCTCGCCGGTCGTCAATGTGGAGCAGTTTGACCGCCTGGTGTCGGAGGTCAAAGACATGTGATTGCGATCCGGTTCAGGAAGGGAACATAGGAACATCCTTATAATGTTCCTCTATTCTCTATTATGCATTTATCCAAGAGCGCCATCGACGTTCGCCGCTGCCGGTTGAGGAGAAAGGCAGGCCTCAACCGTGTCAAAACAAATCTGGCAAACCGCCCGGCCAATTTAAAATGAAGGGAAACTTCTCACGTCGCCGCTCTAAACATGATCCTTGTATCCGGTAATGACCTCAATTCCTCTCATCCGCTGCAAACATCAGAGAGGTTATTTCATTTTTTTTAATCTGATGATATTGTCCAGTATCAACATCCTGTTTTCCAGTTTCCACTTCCTGGAAACCGGCGCCGCGCCGGCCAGATTCAGGATCAGAATGTCATTGTTAAAAGTATAAGTGCCTTTCTGGGCGGCAATGACCGGATTCACAGAGCCTTTAGGGAGCGTCTTCAGGACTTCCGGCGTCAATCGGGAAACAAAATCAAAAGTATTGTCTTTGTTCAAGGCAAGTTTGAAGATCGCCTGCGGCATCCCATCCTGATAACCCTGCCATATCCCGATCAGTTCTTTGACAAGGATATTTTTCATGACAACAGGTGCATCGGGTTTCGCGCCCTTAGATTCCAGAAGTGCGATGATTGCGGTTTTCCCGGAACGTTTTGCATAACTCATGGCCGTTTCACCGGCGCCGTTTTTCAGATTCACGTCGGCGCCTTTCTCGACGAGCAGTTCGGCAACCTTATCATTGCCTCTGCCTGCGGCCAGCATCAAAGCCGTTTCACCACCGTGTTTTACCATATCGGGTTTTGCACCTCTATCCAAAAGCAAAGAAACCTTTTCGAGGGCCTGCTTTTGGTCAGCGCACATGGCTGCGGCAATTAACGCGGTTCTTCCATCGGATGCCGCGAAGTCAATATCTGCTTTATTGTCCAATAAAATATTCATGATCTTGATGTAGCTTTTGTGTTTAAAAGGGTCAGGATTGCCGGCTGCCATAACCAACGGCGTCAGATTACTTGCGGAGGATCCGGTGTTTATAACTGCTCCTCCTTCAATCAGGGCCTGGACCATTTCCGGATCAGTCACTATGACTGCCGCTGTCAGCGGGGTGTAACCGGCTTTGTCCTGAATTTCAATTTTAGCCCCGCGCGAAATGAGGTATTTGGCCGCAGCGATATTTTTTGACATTGCGGCGACATATAAAGCGGTGCGGCCGCTGGCCGGGGATAAAAGGTTGATATTTGCTCCATTGTCCAGCAGGAGTCCGATGGCTTCCACAAAACCATAGTGGGTAGCCTCATGCAAGGCTGAATAATCGCCGGCTACATGGTTCAGCCTGGGCTTGAAGGTGAGAAACTTTTCCAGATATTTTACGACCACTGCCTGATTTTTATTCTTCCAGGCAATGGCCTCCATGAGCGGTGTGTATCCTTTGTTGTCTGCCTTATTAATGTCTGCGCCATTGGAGACAAGAAAGTCCAGCACATCGTATTTCTTGTGTAAAACGGTGGTTGTCAGTACCGATGCTCCTGTTTTGTCCGGCAGATTGATTTTTGAGCCGTGGCTGTAGAGAAGTTTAACCATCTCCAGATTTTCATTGGCCACTGCAAACCAGAAGGCCGTTTTGCCTTCTCTTTCCTTCAGAAGGACATCGGGTTTTTTTGCCTGGGCCAGAAGAAGCTGGACCGTATCCAGATGATTCATCGCGGCAGCCAAAATTAACGCTGAATTTCCCTGGGACAGCGGTGCACCATTTGTCCGGTCCCTGGCGTTGATATCGGCGCCTTTTTTCAGCAAAAGATCAACGATTTCCGTCTGTCCGTTTTCTGCTGCAATCAGCAACGGCGTGCGTTCCCATTCATTACCGAATCCGTCAACCTTGGTGCCTCTCTTGTCGATGTCCACCCTGGGCGATTGAATGATCACTTTCGCGACTTCCCACCTTTTGCCGTAAGAGAGCGCAAAGCACAGCGGGGTCTCTTTTTTCCAAACCACATTGATATCTGCACCGCTGTCTATGGCGGCTTTGACCTTGTCTATGCTGTCGTTAACAATGGCCTTAAAAATCGCCGGCCGGGGCCCCTCTTCGGCGTGTGCATAAAACGGCATAAACGCACTGCCTGCGAGCAGTAAAATAAATAATGTTTGAAAGTACCTGTACATTTTCACCTGCTTTTCCTCCAGATTCCGGTTGATCTTTATTTTCTTTTTGGTCCCGAACATAGGGACATCCAATAATGTTCCCGTCAAGAGAAAAATGTTTTTTTGAAATCCAATGATCTCAGTAAAACAGGATTCGCTCACTTTTTCAAACACACGTTTAAAGATATCAATGCTCTTTCATAATTATATCTTTCAGAGCCTGACGGATTGCATCGTAATCCGGTTGGAGGTGAAGCGGTCGCTGCTGCAATGGGAAGAAGTTTTTGGATAACAGTCTTCGTTCATGGCGGTTATGCTTTTTTTAATCGGTCTTGATTAAAACCGTGCTGTCCGGACAGGAGTTGCTTCTGAGCACAGGGATTAAAGTTTTTGAGTTCAACCGGACAGTTCAGATCTTCAAATAGTCGGCCTGATTGGAGCTCTCCGGAAAGCGTCCTTTCAAATTTCGTGTGAGAATACTGGGACGCTGGTTCTTCCTGATGGCTTGGTCAATTATCTGAACCATACGCCCTCAGGGCAGCAGGTCCGGCGGGAAGGATTGTGGATAGGGTGATTCATTCACGTTTATTCATTTTGCGCTGTCTGGCCAGTTGATACCCCCGATAAAGCAGGGTGAGGCCTCCCCAGGCGCCCAGAGCGACCAGCGGATAGGCCAGCGCCTTGGGAAACAGCCCGAACAGCACCGCCAATGCGCACAGCATCAGACCGGTGATGGCTGTAAGACGGGCGCCCATCGGGTTCAGTACCCGGCGATTGATCAGGGTCGCGCCAAGGGTGTGCCCGATTCTCACCGCTCCGGTGGCGGCGCGGCTGGCGCTGCCGCCGGCTTTAACGCGCTTACGGCGGGACGTGACGACTGCCTGCGGGTGCCGGCGCCGATCGAGAACGATTTCCGTTGCGTGGTCAAGATCCCGCTTATACATCTCTTCCATTTCAGCGGCGAATGATGCATCTTCGATGACCGCATCCAGTTCGCAGTTTCCTATCCAGCTGGTGATATTCAGGTTGGTTGAACCAACGCGGGCCCAGGTTCCGTCGGCAACAGCCGTCTTGGCGTGCAGCATCGTCCCGTTCCACTCGAACACGCGCACGCCCGCTTCCAAAAGCGGCCGATAGCCTGTGCGCGACAGTGTCTGCATCAGGGGAACATCCATTGTGCCCGGCAGCAGCAGGCGGACGTCGACGCCGTCTTTGGCGGCGGCCCGCAAGGCTTCCATATATGTGGCCGTACCGGCGTAGTAAGCGTCGGTCAACCACAGTCGTTTGCGCCCCATGGCTGCGATGAGCTGGTCCAAACGCATCATGCCCGCCGTTGCCGGCTCGGTTGCCACGATGCGCAGATTCGTTCTGCCCGCGGGCTGCGTCTTGACGGGAAGCGCAGCGGCGGGAAGCGGTTCGCCCGTCAAGGCCCACATCCGCGCGAAGGCCTGCTCCACTTCCGTGACCGCAGGGCCGCGGATTTCAACGCCGGTATCGCGCCAGGGCTCGATCTTACGTTCAGGATCTCCGCGCCACTTTTGGCCCACGCATAAACCGGTGACGAAGGCGATTTCGCCATCCACCGTCAATGTCTTCCGGTGGTCGCGTGAGATCCATCCGAGCGGTCTGTCCAACCGCGGGGGATTGTAGCATCGGACGTCCACACCGCCTGCTCGCAGGCCGCTCCAAAACCGGCGTGAGGCATTGCCCAGGCATCCCAGCCAATCGTATATGAGACGGACGGCAATACCTTCTTGCGCCCTCGCGATCAGGGCCTCTGCAAACTCGCGGCCCGTCTTGTCGTCGCAAAAGATATAGTTCTCGAAGTGGATATGTCTTTTGGCCGCATGGATTGCTCTTAGCCATGCCGGATAATTTTCCTTCGCATCCTTAAGCAAACGCACGTGATTGCCGCCGATCAAATGTGCACCCGCCGCGCGTGAAAAGGCCTGATCGGCAAGCTCACGCAGCGGCATCAGGGCAAAGCGTTCATCGCGTTGTGTTTGCTTGTTGGTTTTCATTCAACGCCCCGTTTCAGGTAGTCAAGCCCGTCTCCAGGCTCGGGCTGTGCGCCGGGTCCTGAACTTCACCGCCTCCCGGACCCATCCTGTTTTCATTGTCTTCCCTTTTCAGCCCATCCCTTTTACGTACAAAAAAGGCGTAAATTTACTTAACCGAGATAATTACATTTTTAAAATGCGGTTTTTCTCTTGACGGGAACAATAGAGGATGTCCCGCTATTGACCTTGATGCCGGGAAATCTTTACCCGCGATTCATCTTTAAAAATTTTCATGCGCCATCGTATTTTTCAATCTGCACGAGGCAGGTATTACTCGGGAAAGCGCCGGCCGGTGTCTTTTCGTCCCGGGTAAGAACGTTGACGCAGCCGCCGTGATCGACTCCCGTGTCATCAGGTTGATACCAGGCCCCGGCATCGAGGCTGGTCACACCCCGCATGATACGCGCAGTCACCTTTGCGGTTACCACCAACTGACCCCGATCGTTATAGATCCTGACTTTGTCGCCGTTTCTGATTCTCCGCGCTTGGGCATCCTGAGGACTGAGCCATACTGCATCGTCGGCAATTTTTTTGAGACGCGGGATATTGTCGAGCGTGGAATTCACCCGGAACTTCGAATGCGGACTGACAAGTTGCAGCGGATATTTTTTGGCAAGCGGATCGCGCGGTCCATCCCAGGCATCGATGAATTGCGGAATCGGCGGAATCAGAGGATTTTTCATCGCGGCAATCTTCTGGCTGAAAATCTCGATCTTCCCGGACGGCGTCGGAAAGGGGTTATTCCCGGGATCATTAATCTGCTTGCGAAAAGCCACCAGGGGTCTGGCGGGGTTGACGCGATGAACTTTAATATCTCTGAGAACATCATAGGGAGGCAACGCGGGCGTTTGGGATACAAACTCTTTGAGCCATTCCCCGTCCGTCTTGTCGTTGAAACCTGCCAGACCCAGGCGGGCAGAGAGTTCCGTGAAGATGGCCAGATCGGTTCTGGCATCGCCTAACGCATCCGCCGCCTTCTCCATGACAATGTCATACGTTCCCCCGACAAAAGGCTGGCCGATGTCTTCCCTTTCCAGAAAGTGCGCTACCGGCAGAACGATATCGGCATAGCGGGCAGTAGGAGTCATGAACAGTTCATGGATAACGGTGAACTCCGGAGCCTGCAGTGCCCTGATCCCTTTATTTAAATTCAAAAACTGGTTGAGCATGTTGGAGCCGACTATGTAGAGAACCCGGATGTCACTCGGATACCCGCCCGCTTTCCCTTTCAAAAGGAGATTATAGATATCCGTGATGTGCACGGCGGGGTTTTTGCTCCCCGGCACTTCGAGCGAGCCCCAAAGAAAGCCCTCCATTTTGACATCGGTCCCACCCGACACATGGCCGCCCTGGATGCCGATATTCCCGGTCATCGCCGCGAGCGTCGCGGCTGCACGGTGGTATTGCTCGCCGAATGCGGATCGCCCCGGAGCCCATCCGGCACAAAGGGCCGCAGGCTTCTGCGTGGCGTAATCACGGGCGAGTCTTTCGATCGATTCCCTCGGCACTCCGGTGATCTCCTCTGCCCAGGCAGGCGTCTTGGGTATGCTGTCCGCCGCTCCCGTCACATAGGCTTTGAATTCTTCGAATCCGGACGTGTACGTTTCGATGAAAGTTCGATCATACAGATCTTCCGCAATCAGTACATAAGCCATGGCAATCATCAGCGCGGAATCTGTGCCCGGTTTAACAGCGATCCACTGGTCAGCCAGCTTTTCGGCCGAGTTGTTCGACCGGGGATCGACGGAGATGATCTTCGCGCCTCTCTCCTTCGCCTTCATCAGGTATCCGGCCGTCTCCGGACCGAAGCGCGTATCGAGAGGATTCCAGCCCCAGAGGATGATGAGTTGGGAAGAAAGAAAATTGTCGCGCGAGTTGCCCGTGAAGATTGTGCCGAAGGTCGCCTTGGAAGAAAACACCGCCCCTTCCATGGACGAATTGCCGCGCCAGGAGGTACAGCCGCCGAAGAAGGAAAAGAAGCGACGGCTTGCTTTTTGCGTCCCGTGCAGCAGGCTTACCGAACCGGAGTGGTCCATGAGGAAAACGGATTGCGGCCCGTCTTTTTCTTTGGCCTTCTTAAGGGCCGCGGAAACGGTATCCAGGGCCTTATCCCAACTGATCGGCGCGAATTTGCCGCTCCCCCGGGGGCCAGTCCGCTGCAAAGGCACGGTGATCCGGTCCGCCGCATAGAGGACATCCCGCTGGGTCAGGCCGCGGGCGCAAGCATGGAGATCCGGACCGAACCGGTCATCAGTTGTAATCTTCATGACCTTCCCGTCCTGCACATACAGCTTGAGCGGACAACGTCCGCCGCAGTCGCCGGCGCAGCTGCTTGTCGCAATTCGCTCGCCCCGATTCGCTTCCCCTTCGGTCGTCATGGATCCATCCCTTTGATAAGACATTGTGTTATGTTTCGACAAACATAGGGAAGTTCCGTCTGTCTGTCAATTTTTATCGCACTGCTCATAAATATTTCGCTCTCGGAAAACAAGGATTGATGACGGACGGGAAACAAAAAAGGTGACTGCAGATGCCGATCGATTCTGCTGTCTACAGGAATTCAGGGCCGCAAGACTTAATTATGCATTCCTTTCTTTTTGGATCCCGGCTTTTATCTCTGGACTGTACTTAGGGGCCGTACTTCAAAATATCAATTCGGGTACCTTGTACGTGAATGACTTGCCTTAACGCAGTTGACTATTTGAACCTTTTTCGATTAGGGCCGATGCCGATGATGCCTGCCGAGGAGCGAAGCAGCCGGGCAAAGAGTCCTTCGTTGAAGTTCAAATCCTGCAGACCATTCTTCCTTTTTTCAGCCTGTTCGCGCTTGACATCCTCGATCCTTGGATAGTTGGCAAGATCATCAATCAGCATCTTGGGTTGCGCTGTGCTTTCGTGACTTATTTTGGGGATGACGGATGGCTGATGATCCCTTGTGGATATTCTCTCCGGGACATCCTCCCGGTTGGGAAAATACTTCAAGCCGGGCCGCCTGTAGCCATGTTTTTTAAGAGATTGAAGCGCCTTTTCGACTATGACGGCATAACTTTCTCCGGTTTTTTCCTTCTCCTCGGTGAGGAATAATCGAGCTTCCTGAGAAAGCAGAACGGTGATGGAGCTCCTCCCTTCAGCTTTTTGCCTCTCACGCCAATCTTTTATCCTATCTGATTGTTTTTTCATGTTATTAACCCGTTACAAGTAACGCACTTGTGCGTTGCTTGTAACATCTGTTTGGCAATTATTCAAGAAATTTCACTGCAGGATGCGTAATTTTTTTAGACTCGTGAAGACAGCCTTAGGCCGATCAGTCAGTTTTTCAATCTTCTTTACGAAATCATAACAAAATCCAACCACGGTGAATATCAAGGAAAGAAACCGGCACGTCTGCCTCGCCGACGAAAGGCGGACGTGCCTTCAGAAAGAGAAGCGAATTTTACTTAACCTAAATTATAGTATTTTCAAAAAATAGATTTGTCTCTTGACGGGAACATTATAGGGATGTCCCCTGTGGTCTTGTGCGGCATAAACCAGCGTCCTGCAGGCGATGTAAGCCTGCAGGACGCTGGTTTATGCGGATAGTAAAACAAATGTTTTTATTTAGCGTCCCTTACCGCCCAAACATAGTCGGCAGCGTTTGCCTTAATGTTTAAATTGTCCATGTTGCCGTTGCCCATCATAATGGTCCACGCATACGTGGCAGTATCAGAGGCGTTGGTAGTGGACACCACATACCACCAATTTGGCACAGCGAATCCCTCCCCACTTAACCCTCCGGCAGGATTCATTTGTTCAAAATTTATCAGGCTATGCAGTTCATTAGCGTTCGGCATGCGCCAATCGCCTTCAACTGAACCGTCCGTAAGCCCGCATTCGCCGCTGTTCAGTGTATTCGCGTCAGTAAGTCCATTTGCCCATGTTTGTTGACCAATACAGGACGCTATTTTCAGCCATACAAGCCCGGTCAAATTGTCTGTTATTGTTCCGTTCATATTGTCGGTAAACCGTGTGCCCGGCCAGGCAACGCCCTTTTCCAAATCGCCGTCATCACCCGCTGCGTAGCTGCTCGTCTGGCCGGTTTTCGGCAGATTCACGACTCCGGCCGATCCCGAACGAACCGCCCAGACGTAATAAAAATTATCGGTTTTAGCGGTATTGGTCCATCGGCCATTCGTCATATTCATAATCCACGCATTAGCGGGGGCGGCCGCCGCGCAGGTAGTAGATGACCAATACCAGCCGCTGCCGACATCTTCACTCAGATTGCTGAATCCCAGCCCATTTAACCATGTGGCTGTATTTATTTGTCCGTAGTTGATCAGGCTTCTGAGCTCTTCTCTGTTCGGCAGACGCCATTGGCCTTCAACTGAACCATCCGTAAGTCCGCATTCGCCGCTGTTGAGTGTATTCGCGTAAGTCAGCGCATTGGCCCATGTGTCTTGACCAAAACATGACGTATTTTTAAGCCAGACAAGCCCGGTCAGATTATCTCTTATCGTCCCGTCGCTATTGTCGGTAAACCGTGTACCGGGCCAGGCAACACCCTTTTCCAAATCGCCGTCATCCCCCGTCGCATAGCTGGTCGTCTGACCGGTTTTCGGCAAGTAATTGTAAGCTGTAACAGTTACAGTTACTGTATATATTTGTGTTGTGCCATTAGCGGCTGTTACCACATAATTCACAGGTGATGAAAAATTTTGGGGCCCTTGAGGGCTGATGCTTACTCCTGTATGGGTAATTGTCGGGGTTAGCGCCGTCACATCAGTGCCATAGGGCATTTTTACCGCAATGGTATGAGCATTTTCATTAATTGTGGTTTCTAAAGAAGTTGGGAAAGTAAATGCCGTAATTGCTTTTGCGGCTGATTTAATATCAGCATCAGTAGAGCAACCCGTAATAACAAAAAGGGACATGACCATCAATAACATGAATATTTTTTTCATTTCCAATTCCTTTCGCAATTGATTTGACAATATGACTTCTAAAAGGCATGCATTTACATAGAAGAGTCTATCCTTATCATGTCAAAGAAATACCCCTTAAGTTGAATCTACCCATGGTGCACTTTGAACTGAACTTCACCGGTCTTCCTGTTCGGGCTCTCCTTGCATATCTTTCAGAACATCTTCAATCCGCTCGCTTACCTCAATGTAGACATCCTTGGCCGGCTCGGCAGTACCACCGTACTTGGTGACTGGAATGCTTACTTCGCGCGACTTTTTCTTGCTTCTTGTGATTTGCCATGAATACTCATCAGCACTGATGTTCCAGTTCTGTAAATCGGGCTCCACGTACCGCACACCCGATATCCGGGCAATTTCCTTAAACAGGCTTTCAATGACAGCCGGAGTAATTTCATCTCCGTCAATTTTGACGAGTTCGCCGGAGAGATATACCGTACCCCCAATACAGGAGTAGTCGACTGTGGCAAGGTCGATGCCATATTTATTTAATAACATCCTTAATTGCCGATTTACTTCATATCTGGAAACATCCATGATAAATATTCCTTATTGACACCGATAAACGGGATAATTCTAGCTTAATAAAAGTGTAATCTTATATTTACCTTACATTAAAATCCGTAATTATTCCAGACGTGATTCTTTATTTGTTTGTCTTGTGACAGTTACCTGCCCTCAGATTACCGTTTTTTCATGCCGTGCAATGGTTCGCCGGGAAATCTCCGTTCTCCGGCAGCGAATGCCGGATACTGATAACGATGGGATTTCATGAGACTCAAATTTCAGAAGCAAAAAC
>Ga0351840_1010_pt1 | contig 37328 bp, 28 predicted proteins | sample BONcelHFGM3001E5_FD_206883 | JGI IMG/M metagenome (GOLD analysis project Ga0351840, IMG submission 206883) | Enriched cells from coal bed in the Powder River Basin, Montana, United States - BONCAT cells FGM rep1 HSBNCT.FGM.300.1.E5 ... | reverse complement strand
TCCAAAATTTCCGGCTGTTCGCCGCGACCTTGCCCTTGTACTGGAAAAACATGTGTCATTTGATGATGTCAAAAAAATTGCAAGGGAATCCGAGCCTTATCTTTTGAGTGAGGTTAATTTGTTTGATGTTTATGAAGGCGATAAAATACCTCAGGGAAAAAAATCCTATGCGGTAAGTTTTATTATTCTTGACAAAGAAAAAACGCTTACTGACAAGATCATTGATCAGGTGATGGGTAAAATACTCAGACAGTTTGAACAAAAGCTTGGCGCAAGCCTTCGTTGATTTTTGTGCGATTATTAATGAACTGAACAGATGGACACACAAGCAATTAAACAGCGATTTGGCATCACAGGGCATGATCCATACCTGGAAAGGGCCATACATGTGGCTGTTCAGGTAGCGCCCACCGACCTAACGGTGCTGATCACCGGTGAGAGTGGAACAGGAAAAGAGGTTTTTCCAAAAATTGTGCACCAGTCAAGTGCCAGAAAACATGGCCCCTACATCGCTGTTAACTGTGGCGCAATACCCGAGGGCACCATTGACTCAGAACTTTTCGGCCACGAAAAAGGCTCCTTTACTGGAGCTCATGAAGCCAGAAAAGGATATTTTGAAGTTGTTGACGGCGGCACAATATTTCTGGATGAAGTGGCCGAATTGCCCCTCTCAACGCAGGTACGTTTGCTCAGGGTACTCGAAACAGGCGAATTTTTGAAAGTTGGCTCTTCGAAGGTTATCAAAACCGATGTCAGGGTAGTGGCTGCTACCAATGTGAACATTCCGGAAGCCATTGACAAAGGTAAATTCAGACAGGACCTTTTTTACCGGCTGAATACCGTTCCTATTCTGATACCTCCGCTCAGAGAGCGCAAACAGGATATTTTGATTCTTTTTAAACGTTTTGCGCTCGACTTTGCTGAAAAATACCGGATGCCACCGTTGCAGCTTACTGAGGAAGCCGCACTGATGATGGAGAATTTTCGCTGGCCGGGCAACATCAGGCAATTGAAAAATGTTACCGAACAGATCTCCATCATAGAGAAAACCAAAACCGTGACCGCCGAAGTGCTTGAACGTTATCTGCCCCGCGAAAATTCCGTTTCGTTACCTGTATTATATAACAGGGACAAAGAAGAAGACAGATTTTCTGAAAGAGACCTGCTGTACAAGGTTTTGTTTGATATGAAAAAAGATATCATTGAACTGAAAAAAACAGTTGCAGGTCTTGCGCAAAACGAAATTGAATCAACTCAGCCAGCCCCTCAGGCGCGGCCTCTGGTAAAAAACTTCATCCCCGATTTTGAACAGTCAGTTGATTCCTTCGGTAATATTGAAATTGAGTCTGACGATGAGGAGTTTTTGGGGTTTCAGCCATCAGAAGTCATTGACGAAAACCTTTCGCTTGAGAAAAAGGAAATTGACATGATTCGACGGGCCTTGTCGAAGCATATGGGAAAAAGAAAAAACGCCGCAAAGGAACTGGGTATTTCCGAGCGTACTCTATATCGAAAAATAAAGGAATATAACATAGATCAATAAATGGCAGCAAAACACAGCACAACACTCGTAAGCTTGGTTATCGGGGCAATAATGCTTGCCTTTGCCGGAGGTTGCGGGGTGTATTCATTCACCGGAGCCTCCATACCTCCCGAAGCCAAAACCGTATCTATTCAGTATTTCCCAAACAACGCAATGCTTGTTGAACCCTTGCTTAGTAACACACTCACTTCGGCCTTACGTGACAGGTTTACCAACCAGACAAGCCTTCGTATGATTCCGCAGCAGGGCGATCTGGCCTTCGATGGAGAGATTACAGATTACCGTACAACCCCTGTTGCCATCCAAAGTGACCAGACTGCCGCACTGAATAGATTAACTATCACAGTGAATGTCAGATTTTTCAATAAATTTGACGAATCAAAAGGATTTGAAACTAAATTTACTCAGTATATGGACTATCCCAGCGAACAGGATTTAAATGCCGTTAAGGACAGGCTGATCACTGATATCGTTGATATGTTGGTAGATGATATTTTTAATAAATCTGTAGTAAACTGGTAATGAGGTCAAGATGAACAAACAGGAGTTTCTCGAACATCTGAAGGATCCTGAGAAATTAGGAAAAGAAAGCATCATGCCCCTGATGGATCTTGCAGCAAAGTTTCATTATTCGGTGCATGTTCAGGTGTTACTGGCCATGAATCTGTGCAAAGAAAACCATATCCTGTTCGATAGTCAACTGAAATTATCCTCATGCATGGTACCTGACAGAAACCTGCTAAGGCTCCACATAACAAAAGCAGGTGATCTACGCGAAAAGCAGGTACTTCCCGATGAATATACAGCTCCTCCTCAGGAACATGAGGCTAATGAAGTTCATTCACCCGAACCAGATATTCCTGCAGAACAAGAAATCCGGGAAACAATTTCACCCGATATACATTCAGGTGAAGGACAATCTGACCAAACAGAAATAACTGAGCAGGCACCCGAAATTGTTGAAGCATCTGATTCATCGGCTGAAGAAGAACCGTTGGAGCAAAATGAACCTGAAACAGCTGTTAATGAATCCCGACAGGTTTTCGCCGAGAAACCGGAAACGACAAATCTTCAGCTTGAAGCTGATGAGATTCCCGACACTGTTTGGGAAGAGGAATATGGAACAGCAAAGAAATCAGTTGAAGAACTCAAACGAATAGTGATTGAAAGAATCAGGCAGATTGAACGCGAAAAGAGCGGGATGCCTCCAGAGCAATCCGTATCTGTTTCCAAATCTGAAATAATCGACCGCTTTATCCAGAACAGCCCAAGCATTACGAGGCCAAAAACTGATTTTTTCAATCCTGTAACCTCAGCACAATACAGCATTATTGATCAGGAAAACATAGTAAGTGAGACACTTGCACGAATCTATCTGAATCAAGGCCATTTCGATAAGGCAATTACCGTTTATGAGAAATTATGTTTGAAATATCCGGAAAAAAGTAGTTACTTTGCAGCCCTTATTGAAGAGGCAAAAAATAGCAAAAACATTAAAACTGAGTAATATGTACGTTTTCATTTCGATCCTGATCCTGATAGTTAGCGTGTTGATGACTTTGATCGTCCTGGTTCAGAACTCAAAAGGCGGTGGACTTGCATCCAATTTTGCATCATCCAACCAGTTTATGGGGGTGCGCCAAACAGCCGATTTCCTCGAAAAAGCCACATGGACGCTGGCCGTCGCCCTGCTTGTTTTCAGCCTGACCGCTACTATGGCCATCCCAAAATTTACAGCAACAACTGCCGATTTTGACACTGAATTACGTCAGCAAATTGACCAAAACCTTCCTGCATCTACTTTTCAGGCACCTCCCGAGCGCGAGGAAGAATAACACAGCAACTAAGATTTTTTGAATGTCAGAATGTCACATTTTCTGACATTTTTTTTTGTCTAATCATAACTACCACTGATGAGTCAGGAAACTGCGGAAAAATATTAAATATTTATATATCAGATAAATATGTTAAAAGCAATGTCGTTGAGGGGTTTGCATTACCAATTTTTACCAGGCTTCTCATTATGACTGCCGGCTTTGGCACAAAATATGACAGCAGGCTAGCAACATCCTAAGAATTATTTACAGTAACCAAAAAGTTTTAAACTATGGGAAATATTAACATCAAGCCATTAGCTGACCGGGTGGTCGTTGAACCTGCCCCTGCTGAACAGAAAACTGCCAGCGGTATCATTATTCCCGATACCGCAAAGGAAAAACCACAAAGAGGAACTATTGTTGCCATTGGCGACGGAACAAAGGACAATCCAATGACTGTTAAGACAGGCGATGTTGTTCTCTATGGAAAATATGCAGGCACAGAGTTTACCATTGATGGTAAGGAATACCTCATAATGCGCGAGTCTGATGTAATTGCAATTATCTGATAAACAAAGTAAAAACTACAAATTCAAATAACTATGGCAAAAGATATCTTATTTAATCTTGAAGCAAGAGACCGCCTGAAAAAAGGCGTGGATGCATTGTCGAATGCAGTAAAAATCACCCTTGGGCCCAAAGGGCGCAACGTGATCATTGAAAAATCCTATGGCGGACCGCAAATTACCAAAGACGGTGTTACGGTAGCCAAGGAAGTTGAGTTGACCGATCCGGTTGAAAATATGGGTGCCCAGATGGTTAAGGAAGTTGCTTCCAGAACCAATGATATTGCAGGTGATGGCACAACTACTGCCACCGTGCTGGCGCAATCCATCATTACCACAGGATTAAAAAACGTAACTGCAGGTGCCAATCCGATGGATCTGAAAAGAGGAATTGACAAAGCAGTAGCCCGAGTCATTGAATCATTACATCAGCAAACCACCAAAGTAGGTGACAGCAACGAAAAAATCCAGCAGGTTGCAGCCATCTCAGCCAACAACGATACCTATATAGGATCGCTCATTGCTGAGGCAATGGCTAAGGTAAAACAAGAAGGTGTGATTACTGTAGAAGAAGCAAAGGGAATCGAAACTTATGTAGAGGTAGTCGAAGGTATGCAGTTCGACCGCGGCTACATCAGCCCCTATTTCGTTACTAATGCCGAGAAAATGGAAGCCGTATACGAAAACCCCTTCATCCTGATCTACGACAAAAAGATCTCAGTAATGAAGGACCTGCTCCCTGTGCTTGAAAAATCACTCCAGACCGGAAAACCACTGATCATCATCGCCGAGGATGTTGAAGGCGAAGCACTTGCCACTCTGGTAGTGAACCGCCTGCGTGGTTCTCTGAAAGTTGCTGCAGTAAAGGCTCCGGGATTTGGTGACAGAAGAAAGGAAATGCTTGAGGATATCGCTATCCTTACCGGCGGTGTGGTTATTTCGGAAGAAAAAGGATACCGACTCGAAGATGCTACCCTTGACATGCTCGGCGAAGCCGACAAGGTTACCATTGACAAGGAAAACACCACTATTGTCAGTGGCCGTGGCTCTAAGGAAAGTATCAGTGGCAGAGTTGCCCAGATCAAAAAGCAGATCGAAACCACTACCTCCGATTACGACCGCGAAAAACTTCAGGAACGCCTCGCCAAACTGGCCGGTGGTGTAGCTGTAATCTATGTCGGCGCCGCAAGTGAGATCGAAATGAAAGAGAAGAAAGACCGCTTTGAAGATGCATTGGCCGCTACCCGTGCTGCCATTGAAGAAGGCATCATCCCTGGTGGCGGCGTTGCCTTTATAAGGGCTATTGACAGCCTGAAAGACATGAAAGGCGACAACGAAGACGAAACAACAGGTATCGCCATCATTAAAAGGGCTCTGGAAGAACCACTCCGCCAGATTGTTGAGAATGCAGGAATGGAAGGTTCTGTTGTTGTGAACAAAGTGAAAGAAGGCTCGGGCGATTTCGGTTTCAACGCACGCAGCGAGGTTTATGAAAACCTCAAAGATGCCGGTGTCATTGACCCGACCAAAGTTGCCCGCGTGGCCCTTGAGAATGCTGCTTCCATCGCCGGGATGCTCCTAACCACCGAATGTGTACTGGTTGAGCATAAAGACGACAAGGCTGCACCTGCAATGCCACCTATGGGAGGCGGAATGCCAGGCATGATGTAATCAAACCCTGAATACAACCTTAAACCATCTTTCGGAAACGGAGGATGGTTTTTTTTGTGCGATTGATTGAGCTGAACCAGGTGCCGAAATATGCTCCATACGCTGATTCATGAGTTTCTCTAACAGTTGATTATCTTTCGTCTGGCAATAAACATATAATTTACTTTATGTAATAAATGAGCCCATTTGACTCTTCTTGACTTGGGTCCAAATAGGTATCCGTGCAGCAACGCACCCGCCGGCAGATTAATTTAATGTAATTTCTTGTCATTTCTTTTATCCGGCACAACGCATTTTATAATTTTGAAGGTAAATATACATTATCATGACACTGCAACCTGTCTCTGAACCCAACCGAATCCAGTTGCTCGACCAACTCCGCGGTTTTGCTCTTTTTGGAATCCTTATGGTCAACATGGCGATTTTTACCAACCCGCACACCATCATGTTCGGCAACTTTTCCATTTGGCAGGACCCTGAAAGCAAGGCTGCTACGTGGTTTATCCGTTTTTTCTTCGAAGGGAAGTTCTATGTCCTTTTTTCCCTGATGTTTGGGATAGGGTTTCAGCTTTTCCTGCAAAAACTCGACGAAAGCCGGGAAGTAATGCCGGTTTACCGGCGAAGGTTGTTCTTTCTGTTTCTGTTTGGTGCTTTACATGTTATTTTGCTGTGGTTTGGAGACATACTGGTGTGGTATGCCTTGTTTGGCTTTGTGATGACCTGGTTCAGGAAAAAATCGAACCGCACGCTCCTGCGCTGGAGTTTGTTTTTCATGTTTATCCCGGTTGTTGCTACGAGTATGCTTATGCTTCTGATGATGGTGTTCCGGAACATACCCGAAGCAGCCGAAGGTATGGCAGAGGGAATGGCTGCACAACAACAGGCCATGGAAGAACTAACACGCAAGGCATATGATATTTATGCAAACGGCAGTTTTGGCGAACAGCTGCGTTTCCGACTTACCGAATATGCCAATCTGCTGGGAGGAATCATTTTTTTCTACCCGAACACCCTTGCAATGTTCCTATTGGGGATGATATTCATGAGAAAAGGATTTATCACGGAGCCCCAGCAGCATAAAACATTTTTCAAAAAACTTCTTACCTACACACTCCCTTTAGGGATCTTATGTGCCTATATTCTGTCAACGTATTCACCACTGGTAACTCAGAATGACCCCACCTGGCTCAATGTTCTGGTATTGTTTTCGCACACACAAGGTGGCACTGCCTTAGCCCTGAGTTACCTTTCGCTCATGGTCATGTGTAGCAACAGTGGCCGTTTTAAATGGTTCAGGAGGCGGCTCGCTTCAACCGGACGTATGGCTTTGACAAATTATTTGATGCAATCATTGATTGCCACATCATTGTTTTTCAGCTATGGGCTTGGACTATACGGCAAAACAAGTCCATTGCATGGAATATTCATCGTTCTGGCAATTTTCATATTTCAATTTTGGTACAGTGACCTATGGCTGAAGCATTTCCGTTATGGGCCAATGGAATGGCTGTGGCGCACCCTGACCTACGGGCACAGGATTGAATTCAAGTACACAAAGAAACTGTAGGCTAACAACTGCGGTAGTTTTGTGTGTTTTGGAGTATTATAAAGGATTGTCAAATTGATTGACATTTTGCTAACATTTCCAGCAATCATATTAGCAATGCAAAGCGAAATCAATAAAAAAAACTCTGAGCAGTGGTAATATATTCCTAAATTTACAAAATTTTACTAAACCACTTATAATGAGGCCCTCAGTTATCAATCATTGTTGTAACTTACTAATACTATTGCTTCTGACTTATTCGGCTAATACCCAAACCTGGTTTGGCACCGGGGGTGTTATTCCGGATGATGGCACTCCTGTAACGTTTACTATTGAAATAGATAACCTTGATCCATCAACTCTTGATACCATCCATGGGTTGGCAAGTGTTCACCTGAATATTTCTCACACGTACGATTCTGATCTTTATGTTGCACTGCTTGCCCCTGACGGAACTGCAGTTGTACTTACCAGCGGGAACGGGTGGGATGGTGACAACTATACCGGAACTCATTTTACCGATACAGCCTCTCTTTCAATAACTCAGGGAACTCCACCCTTTACAGGACATTTCAGACCTCAGGAAATAATGGGATCAATGAACAACGGCCGTATGGGCATCGGAACATGGACCCTGTACATACTAGACACGTACCCATGGGCCGATCAGGGCTACCTGATAAACTGGAGCATAACTTTTGGCGAAAATCCGACTGGTCCATTTGTGTTCAATTCATCCAATCTGCCCATTGTGCTGATTGATACTTACGGTCAGCAAATTCCTGATGATCCTAAGATTCTGGTGGGCATGAAGATAATAGACAACGGTTCAGGTCAAAGAAACGTTATAACAGATACACCTGCTTACAATGGTTATGCCGGAATTGAAATCAGGGGTTCAAGTTCGCAGATGTTCCCCAAAAAAAGTTATGGTTTTGAGACCTGGGACGCTCAGGGCGAAGAACTAAAGGTGTCGTTGCTTGGGATGCCTGAGGAGACCGATTGGATTCTGAATGCCAATTACACCGACAAAACTTTTTGCCGCAACACACTTGCCTATCAGGTTTCAAGGAGTATGGGTCATTATGCAACCCGTTATGAACATGTTGAGGTTGTCATAAACGACATGTATAAAGGGATTTATGTCTTTTCTGAAAAAATAAAACGTGATGCGAATCGCGTTAACATTGCCAAACTTAAGCCTGATCAGAACACAGGCGATCCGCTCACAGGAGGTTATATTTTTAAAATTGACAAGCCAACCGGAAGTGGCGGCGGTGAAGGCTGGGAGTCAGATTTCCCTCCACCTGGAAATCCAGATAAGTCCATATTATTTCAATACGAATTTCCAAAAGCCGCAAATATAACAGTTCCACAAAAAGCTTACATAAGTGAATATGTCAATTCATTTGAAACAGCGCTGGCTGGTCCGGATTTTGACGACCCGCAACTTGGTTACAGGCAGTATATTGATGAAGGTTCATTTCTGGACTACTTTATTGTGAATGAGATCAGTAAAAACGTTGACGGTTATCGGCTAAGCACCTTCCTGCACAAAGAACGGGAGAGTCTTGGCGGAAAACTCAGGATTGGTCCGGTATGGGATTACGATATTGCCTGGAAAAATGCCAATTATTATGAGGGCGAGTATTATACCGGTTGGTCATATCAGTTTCCTTATCCCGATGATTACTGGCAGGTTCCCTTTTGGTGGGGTCGTTTCATACAGGACACAACCTTTGCCAACAACCTGATGTGCCGATGGACCAATCTCCGTGGTAATCTTTTGAGCAATGCCTGGTTCGATAATTATATTGACAGTGTGGCTGCAGTACTGGACGAATCGCAGCAAAGGAATTTCACCATTTGGCCAATACTGGGCGTTTATGTTTGGCCTAATCCCTGGCCGTATCCCCTCACCTATACCGAAGAAATTTCCACATTAAAAGAATGGATTCATAATCGTTTGGCCTGGCTTGATGCAAACCTCCCCGGCAACTGCAATTCGGTTGGAATAAATCAGCTTCCTGCAGAAATGCTTAGGCTAACCGTTTCTCCAAATCCTGCAAGGAATACCGTGAAGGTAAGCTATAATTCTGTCAGCAAAAAAAGTGTCGTTCTAAGTATTTCCGACCCATTTGGCCATCAGGTACTTAAAGAGGTTATTGGTGGTGGTTCTGATGGAACAATTGATTGGTATCCTGATATCAGTGGGCTGAATCAGGGTGTTTGGTTCATCACAATAACAGACAGTCCTTTTACAGAAACTATTAAATTTGTTAAACTATAGGTTGCTTGGGAAAAACAGCAACTATTTAGTTTTTTACCCATGAACAGGCATTTGAATACCCTGGGTTCGGCTCATCATTTTGGGTTCAGCTAAATGAAAACTCTTCCTGAATTGGTTTGGTATCAATCATTAAGAATTTATTTATTCATGATGTGTTTTTCATTTGATGCTTTGCCTGTTTTTCCTTACATTCGCTGCCTATAAACCAAAGCAAAACATAACCATATGGAAAACTCGGGAGTTCAGTATTTTGTAGAAGCGGGCAAGCGTGCCATGGCATGGCATGGTGAGTATCTGGCTAAAATGCGCGAATGCAGATTCGACACTATTGCCGTTCATGGGGTGTATTCCATGCAGGAAGCCCTTGACTTCAATCAGGGCTCGCTGATTGAACCAGTGTATATGTCAACCTCTCAAGGCTACCGCAATTCTGATGAAATGGAGGCCGCTCTGGGATACATGATCCCTACCTGGTGCTATTCGAGGATTGCAAACCCAACGATGTATTATTATGAAGGTGTATTGTCCCTGCTCGAGGGCTATGGAACCGGTCTTGAAACCTCATGTCTTGCTACTGCATCAGGCATGGCTGCTATCCAGTCAGCCGTTGATCCGTTCCTGATTACCGATCCTAAAAAACCAGGAGCCAAGCTCAATTTTGTTGCAACCTGCCAGGTCTATGGCGGCACCTTTCAGCAGTTTGCTATACGGAAAGAAAAGGAAAGAAACATCGAATGGCGCAGAGTAATTAATTCCAATGACATCAGTGAATGGGAACGCAGGATAGATGAAAACACCCGATTTCTTTATGGCGAAATGCCCAGCAATCCATCACAGGCATTCTTCGACCTCGAAAAGGTTGCTGATCTGGCTCATAAATACAACCTTCCCTTAATCATTGATTCCACAGTTGCCACCCCTGCCTTGCTCCGTCCGCTGGCCTACGGTGCTGATATTGTGGTTCAAAGTGTTACTAAATCTTTGGCAACAAGTGGTTTCTCAATATGTGGGGCAGTAATCTCGCGCAAAAATATAGTGTCGAACATTGACAATGACGAGATGAAAGCCGACTTTTGCATGTATGCCAAGTTATTACCCAACCGCGACAACGGCCCCAACATTTCGCCAATGAATGCCATCCTGGCGCTGAATGACATACGCACCATCCGCACCCGTATGGACCTTGTGAGTATGTCAACCCAAAAAGTGGCCGAGTTTCTTGCATCACATCCGGCAATCGAAGGTGTTGATTATTTAGGGCTTCCAACGCACGAACTTCATGAACTTGCATCAAAATACATGTACCTTGTGGATTCGGAATCCGACCCCAGATATGGCAAAAAAGTGAATCGCTATGGTCACCTGATGTCTTTCAGGGTGAAAGGAGGTGCATTAGCCACACGAAAAGTTTTCGATGCCTTCCAAAGAATCTACAGAGCGACCGATCTGGGACGAATCAAATCCGTTGCCACCATTCCCGCCATCAGCACCCACTCGCAACAGGGCGAGGAAGGCAGAAAACTGGCTAATATTCCTGACAACCTGATAAGACTATGTGTAGGAGGTGAACATCCCGATGACATAATTCGCGACCTTGAACAATCATTAGATAGTCTGAAAGGAAAGAAAATTACTTTTAGCTCACCGGAATATTCAGCCGGTGGTGCTTCATCAGCAAAACTTCAATAAACTAAAATGTTGTATCACTCAACCAACAAGCAATCATCTCCATTAACATTTTCTCAGGCATTGCTGCAGGGTCAGGCACCCGATCGTGGATTGTATATGCCTGAAAACATCCCTCGCTTGTCCGATCACGAGATTAAGCGTTTTTGCCGGATGGAATACCACAAGATGGCATCAGTGCTCATGGGCAGGTTCATTGGTGATGAGATACCCAGAGATGTGCTCGACAACCTCACCCGTGATGCATATGATTTTGAAATCCCATTAGAGCTTGTCTGCGACAAACAATACATCATGCGGCTTGATCGCGGCCCGACAGCTTCATTTAAGGATTTTGCCGCCCGAATGATGGCAAGGTTGATGAACCATTATTTGAAACGCGAAAAAAAACGGCTGCTTATCCTCACGGCTACTTCCGGAGATACCGGTAGTGCTATTTCACATGCTTTTCTTGGCCTCGACCGCATCAGGGTAGTTGTGCTGTTTCCCAAAAATGAAGTTACTCCCCGGCAAAGAAAGCAAATGACTACACTCGGTCAAAACATACATGTTTTAGGCCTCGATGGAAAGTTCGACGATTGCCAGGCGCTTGTAAAACAAGCATTTGCCGATCCCGTACTCAGAAATCTTAACCTGTCCTCTGCAAACTCAATCAACATCGGAAGACTCATCCCGCAAATGGTCTATTATTTCTATGCCTGGTCGCGTCTGGTAAAACACGATGAAAAGATCATTTTTTCGGTGCCTTCAGGTAATTTTGGAGATATGATGGGAGGCATAATGGCAATGAAAACAGGACTACCAGTAGAAAAATTTATCATTGCCGTCAATGACAATGATGCTTTTCCGACCTACCTGAATTCGGGCACTTATGATAAGATAGAGCCATCGCGCAACTGCCTTTCAAGCGCCATGAATGTTGGTCATCCCAGCAATCTGGCCAGATTGGTTGCATTATATGGCGGAATGATGGATGAAAAAGGGACAGTGCATCAACAGGCCGATCTAAGCATGATGAAAAAAGACATTTGGTCAACATCGGTTGATGATGAAACCACCAGCCAGATGATCAAAGAATGCTGGACAAAGCATCATGTTCTGCTCGAACCCCACGGTGCTGTCGGCTGGGCCGGTCTTCAAAGATTCAGGGAACAATTTACGGAATCCCACAACACTGTTGCCGTATCGCTTGAAACTGCACACCCGGCTAAATTTCCCGAAGAAATAAACCGACTGCTGGGGTTTGATCCTGAGCTTCCGCCCAGCCTTTCAGGTATTGAAGAAAAAGAAGAAAGCTTTGCTGCGCTGGAAACAAATTACGGGGCATTTAAAGACTACCTGCTAACAGGTTTTTCCTGAAAAAGTCCCGATTCTTTATTTTTACTCTGAAAAAATAAGACTATTCGGGTTTTCAATTAAAAACAGGTTTTAAAAATATGAATATTGTTTGCTTCGATATGGAAGGGGTGTTCACCCCCGAAATATGGGTTAATGTAGCCCTCAGAACAGGTATTGAGGAATTAAAAATTACTACACGTGATGAACCGGATTATGACAAACTTATGTTGTATCGGATTAATATCCTTGAGCAACATGGCATTACACTTAAATTGATTCAGGATGTGATCGCCTCGCTCGACCTTCTCCCTGGAGCAAAACAATTTTTTGACGATGTCAGAAGCCTGACACAAGCAGTTGTTGTTACAGACAGTTTTGTGGAATTTGCAATGCCCTTCATTGACAAACTGGGCAAACCTTTGGTGTTGTGCCATAACCTTATAATTGACCATCGCGGGATGATCACCGGATACAAGCTCAGGCAACCTGATCCAAAAAGAAAAGTGGTGGAGGCTTTTCAAGGTTTAACCTACAAAGTAATTGGCATTGGTGACTCCTATAACGATATGGGTATGATACAACAGGCCGACTATGGCATCCTGTATTGCCCACCCGTTAATGTGGTGAAAGACTACCCGCAGTATCCAGTGACAAGAAATTATGATGAGTTGTCAGAGTTAATAATAAAATATCTGCAGAATCATTAATTCTTACATTCAATAATAAAACAGTATCCACAGGCCCTTCACTGGAAGGTATCCATCCTGATATACTGAAGTATTATGACATCGTAAATGGTTAATAGCAGACACATCACCATGAGCTGATGCGGAGTTATTTGAAGATCTAATCATCAGATTTAATCAAAGAGGATTATTTGTATTTTTGCCCAACACGTCAGATCAAGCACAAACAACCAGCATGTACGCCTATATTTCCGGATCCCTTGTAAGTAAAAACCCGGCCTTTGTGGTTTTAGAGGCCAATGGAATCGGATACCAGTTGCATATTTCACTCAATACCTATGCTGCCATTGGCGATCAAAAAGAGGTTAAACTATATACATATCTCGCAATCAGGGAGGATGCCCATATTTTATTTGGGTTTGCCGACGAACGCGAACGCGCTCTGTTTTTGCAGTTGATTTCGGTATCAGGTGTTGGCCCCAACACTGCCCGTCTGATCCTTTCTTCGCTTACTGCAGATGAAACCATTGAAGCCATTTCATTAGGAAACATTCATGTTTTGCAGTCAGTTAAAGGCATTGGGGGCAAAACTGCCCAACGCATTTTGGTTGACCTTAAGGATAAAGTAGCCAAAGCCGCATCACTACCCGAAAAAGTGGAAAGCGCGCACAATAGGTTGAAGGAAGAAGCGTTATCAGGTCTGTTGATCCTGGGCTTCGTCCGGTCGCAGGCTGAAAAAGCCCTTGACCGCGTGTTGAAGTCTACTCCCGGAGCATCAGTAGAAGTGTTGATCAAAGAAGCTCTGAAAATTTTATAACAACAGCCATGAAACTGAACGTTGTTAAAACTATAAACTGACAAAAAAGCATTGCCCTTGACCCGCTTTGTGAAGTACACGTTTTTGCTCCTTATCCTGGCTGCCCTGGCTGTTGCTGCTACCGGCTCATCGGTGCCGTATCAGCGGACCTATTATCCTGCCGGACTAAACCATACGTTAATCCAGCAACCCGATACCACCCGCCCTGCCCTTGTTTATCCCATCCCTCAGGATTCAGGCGACCCCTACGAACAACTCGGCGAGCAATCACCCTTTCACCTCAAAGACCCACCTAATATCAAACGTGAAGTAGTGTATGACCCTGTAACAGGTCAATACATTTTTATTTCAAAAGTGGGTGATTTCTCATACCGCGAGCCTGTTTCCATGAATATCAGTGAATATCGTGAATTCGAAAACAAGAAAGGTATCCGAAATTACTGGCGCGAACGAACAAGATCATCTGACCCGCAAACCGCATCTTCCATCATCCCGGCTATTTATATTGGCGGAGAGGCCTTTGACCGGATTTTCGGGGGAAATACCATTGATATCAGGCCGCAGGGATCAGCCGAAATTACTTTCGGTGTGCGCAGTGTTAATCGTGAAGATCCTCAACTGGATGTCAGACAACGCCGGACAACAAACTTCGACTTCCAGCAGAAAATTCAAATGAACGTGATCGCTAAAATCGGTGACAAAATTGAATTCAAAACCAACTATAACACCGAAGCCACCTTTCAGTTTGAAAACAAATTGGCACTAAAATACGAAGGCAAAGAAGATGAAATTATAAAATTGATCGAAGCAGGTAACGTCAGCCTACCGCTAAATACCACGCTGATCAGCGGGAGCCAGTCACTTTTTGGGATCAAAACCAAACTTCAGTTTGGCCGCACTACGGTGACAACCGTATTCTCTCAACAGGAAAGTGAAACAAAGAATATTACCGTTCAAGGCGGTGCCCAAACCAATCAATTCAATCTTACTTCACTAGACTATGAAGAGAACAGGCACTTCTTCCTGAGTCAGTATTTCCGCCAACAATACGAAAAAGCCCTGCAAAGCCTTCCCATTGTTACCTCAGATATCAACATCACCAAAATAGAGGTATGGGTTACAAATATTGGAGCACCGCTCTCAGAAAACCGCAACATTGTTGCATTTACCGACCTGGGCGAAAACCGTTTCGAGTGGATATACAGCAAAGATATTCAGCCACTTCCAGGCCCTCCCCTACCCACAAACCGGGCAAATAACCTAATGACAAGGCTCGACACTGCAGGCGTCAGGAACATCAACAATGTGACATCATACCTTACAGGCGACCCACTGAAAATAGGGCGAAACGGTTACTTTGTACCCGGACAGGACTTCGAAAAAGTTGAAAACGCCCGGAAACTAAGTCCAACAGAGTACACGTTCAACAGCAAGCTTGGATTTATCTCTCTCAACACAACATTAAACTCCGATCAGGTGTTGGCGGTTGCTTATCAATACTCAGTTATTGGTTATGACAGCATTTTTCAGGTAGGTGAATTTTCTGATCAGGGCATCAACACACCAAACTGTCTTTCGGCAAAACTGCTGAAAAGCACCTCAGTAAACACCCGCATGCCCATATGGAACCTGATGATGAAAAACGTTTATTCTATCAGGGCGTTTCAGGTTAACCGGGACGACTTCACACTGAACATCTTATACAAAGGAAATCAAAACGGTGTACCAACCGGTTACTTCACTGAGGGTAGTGAAGAAGTCAAGGGTATTCCTTTGATCCACCTGATGAACCTCGATAACCTTAACCAACAGCAAAACCCTGTGAAAGGTGGAGACGGCGTTTTTGACTTCATGGACAATGCCGCTACGATGGGAGGAACCATTAATTCGCAGAACGGCCGGATCTATTTTACCGTTCTTGAGCCTTTTGGAAGCCATTTGCGAAAAAAAGTATTTGCCAATGACCCTGATCTGGCCAATCGGTATGCCTATGACTCATTGTACACACTAACAAAAGCAGGTGCTGAGCAGTTTCCGGACAAAAACAAATTTATTCTCGAAGGCTTCTATAAATCGCAATCAGGCAGCGAAATCAACCTGAATGCGCTCAATGTACCCCGCGGTTCGGTAAAGGTAACAGCCGGCGGAGTACCTCTTGTCGAAAATGTTGACTACACTGTTGACTATACCCTTGGCCGGGTACGAATCATCAATGAAGGCGTTTTGAGTTCAGGCACACCCATTAATATTTCGCTCGAAAGCAACACCATGTTTGCCATTCAGCAAAAAAGAATGATGGGTTTAAGGGTTGATCACGAGATCAATAAAGATTTCAAACTCGGAGCAACCCTGCTCAACCTGCATGAAAGACCCCTGACTCAAAAGGTGAATTACGGCGACGACCCAATTTCAAATACGATTTACGGACTTGATATGAGCTATCGCACCCAATCGCGCTGGCTAACCAAGATGATTGACAAAATACCGGGCATCAGCACCAAGGAGGTTTCGAAGATCAACTTTGACGGTGAATTTGCTCACTTTCTACCGGGCCATTCAAGGGCAGTGGGCAAATCCGGCACTTCATATATTGATGATTTTGAAGGCGCTAAATCAACTATTGACCTGCGGCAGCCCAATTCTTGGTTTTTGGCAAGCGCGCCTCAGGGACAAGCAGATATGTTTCCGGAAGCCGGCCCTGGAACCGGACTTAACTACGGAAAAAACAGAGCCAAACTTGCCTGGTATATTATAGACCCGCTCTTTTATGACCGATATGGAACTTTGAGGCCTACCAATGTGGATACCGAAGAATTATCGAAAAATAGTGTCAGACAGATTCTCGAAACCGAAGTATTCCCCAACAAACAATTGCCATCAGGCATCCCGACAAACATTGCTGTGCTCAACATGGCTTATTACCCCAACGAAAGAGGCCCCTATAACTTTGATGTACTGCCTACTGCGTTTAGTCAGGGTATAAATTCAGATGGTTTGCTGCAAGCACCGTCAAGTCGTTGGGGTGGTATCATGCGACGCATTGAATCAACCGATTTTGAAGCTACCAATATCGAATATATTGAATTCTGGATGATGGATCCCTTTTCCGAAGATCCCGACAATTCAGGTGATCTGTACATTAACCTTGGTGATATCTCAGAAGATATTCTAAAAGATGGCAGGAAATTTTATGAAAACGGGCTGCCAACATCCGAACTGGTTGAAAATGTGGACACAACCATTTGGGGAAGGGTTCCGACAATACAGGCATTGGTTGAATCCTTCAGCAGTGTAGCCGGCTCACGGCAGTTTCAGGATGTGGGTTACGATGGTTTGCGCGATATTGACGAGAGGAGTTTTCATGCACCCAATTTTCTTGATATAATCCGTGATCAATTTGGTGCCCAATCCGAAGCCTACGCAAAGGCACTTGAGGACCCTTCTGCCGATAATTTCCAGTACTTCAGAGGCTCACGCCTTGACAACGACTCACGTTATTCGAGTATTCTCGAGCGCTACAAAAACTTCAACGGCCCTGACGGCAACTCCCCTACTGATGACCTGAACCCCGAAAACTATCCTACCAGCGCAAGCTCAATGCCCAACGTGGAGGATATCAACCGTGACAACACCCTGAGCGAAGCAGAACGGTATTTCCAATATCGCATACGCCTCGATCCAAATAATATGGTAGTTGGAGAGAACTTCATCAGTGATATTCAGGTTGCTTCAGGCATCCGTCTGGCCAACGGCGAAACAGCAGAGGTAAAATGGTATCAGTTTAAAATCCCTGTAAGCCAGCCTGAGCGAGTTGTGGGCAACATACAGGATTTTAGATCAATTCGTTTTATAAGGATGTTTTTCAGAGGCTTCGAAAAGCCGGTTGTTGCGCGCTTTGCCACGCTTGAACTGGTCCGTGGCGAATGGAGAAAATACCGTTATAACCTTGAATCGCCCGGCGAATACCTCGTTAACGATGACGCAAACGGCACACGATTCGACATATCAGCCGTAAATATTGAAGAAAACGGAAGGCGCGATCCAATCCCTTATGTTGTACCCCCAGGCATCGATCGTGAAATAAACTACGGAACTACAAGTTTAGTTCAGTTAAACGAACAGTCCATGCAGTTCACTGTTGAAAACCTTCAGGACGGAGACGCAAGGGCTGCATTTAAAACAACCGATTTCGACTTCAGGCAGTACAAAAAACTGAAAATGTATGTCCATGCCGAAAAACTGATTGAAAACGAAGAACTTCAATATGGCGACCTTACAGTATTTATCAGGTTAGGCACAGACTTTACAGAAAATTATTATGAGTATGAAATCCCATTAACATTCACTCCCTGGGGAACTTCTTTTGCCAATGCCGAAGCTATCTGGCCCGATCTGAACCGCTTTGATATAGACCTTGATCAGCTGGTTTCCATAAAACAAAACCGAAACATAGCCATGCGTGACCCTAATTCGGACATAAGACTTAATTATCCTTATGTTGAGTATGTAGGCGATCATGTGATAAAAGTGCTCGGAAGTCCAAGCATCAGTGATGTAAAAGGGATTATGATAGGCATCAGAAACCCCAAACGACTGAGTCTGGCATCAAAAGATGACGGATTGCAGAAAAGTGCCATTATCTGGGTCAATGAACTTCGGGTCACTGATTTTGACAACAAAGGTGGATGGGCTGCTACAGCAAGGGTAGAAACCCTGCTGGCTGATGTGGGGAGGGTAGTGGTATCGGGCGCACACAGCACGCCAGGTTTTGGTAGTCTTGATATGAAAGTAAACGAAACCTCAAAAGAAGCCATTACCAGTTTTGACATAGCAACCGACATTGATCTGGGAAAATTCCTGCCGGCCAAAACAGGCTTGAAAATCCCCATGCATTTTGATTATGGCGAAACACACATTACTCCTGAGTTCAACCCACTCGATCCCGATGTTAAACTAAAGGACGAACTTAAATCCTACGACTCAGAATCATCCCAGGATTCCTTAAAAAAGATCGTCAAAGACTATACCCAGCGCAAGAACATCAATTTTATCAATGTCCGCAAAGACAGAGTGGGCACGGTAAAGCCTCCCCGCGTTTATGATGTTGAAAACCTAAGTCTTTCCTATGCTTATAGCGAAATCTACCAGCGAAACATTGACCTTGAATTTGACCTCAGAAAAGCATACAGGGGAGGAATCGGATATAATTTCAATAACAATCCGAAAAATATTACACCGTTTGTAAAAGTTAGCTGGCTAAAAAGTCCGGCTTTCCAAATTGTCAGGGACTTTAATTTCTTTTACCTTCCAAAAAACTTCGCGTTCAGGACCGATATGAACCGGACGAACAACACCAAAAAATTCAGAAACAAGAGCGAAGGCGATATCATTACCTACCCCATTTATGCCAAAACCTGGACATGGAACAGGAACTACGATTTCAAGTTCGACATAACCAAAGGGCTGACGTTTGATTTTAGCGCCGGCGCCAATGCCTTTATTTATGAACCATCAGGTAATCCCGAACGAGGTTCAGAAGAATGGAGGATGAACCGTGATACTATTATGGACGAAATTTTCAGTCTGGGTTCAATGAGTGCCTACAACCAGATGTTTAAACTGAATTACAACATCCCCATAAATAAAATACCCGTTTTCGATTGGGTAACAGCTACAGCAGGGTATCAGGGCACATACACGTGGACTGCTTCACCCATTTCGGTGCAAGAGCGCATTGGGAACACCATTGCCAACCAGAATGCCAAAACTCTGAACAGTAATATTGATTTTGTCAAATTATACAACAAAGTTCCTTATCTTAAAAACCTTAACACTCCGCCAAGGACTTCCCGGGGCTCAGGGCCCTCACCGCGCACTGCCGATCCAATGGCCAGGCCCGGCCGGTCGCAGCAAGACAACAAGGCAACAGCAGAGGCTGATACGACCCTCACCCAGCCACGCACTGATTACCTGAAGATCGTGTTGGACAACTTCCTGAAAATTACCATGAGTGTCAAGAAAGCCTCAATCAATTACACCCAGAACAATGGCATTATGCTTCCGGGTTTTATGCCCGAGCCCGACCTGCTCGGGTACAACTTTAACGGAAATGCACCAGGCTGGGGTTTTATTCTTGGAAGTGAAGCAGACATAAGAAACACCGCAGCAAGCAATGGATGGATTTCACGGGATTCGGTACTTAATCAGGCCTATTCCAAAAGATTCACTGAAAATCTTGCCTATAAGGTCAACGCTGAACCTCTGCCAGGCTTAAGGATTGACATAAGCGGCGACAAAACCCGGGGGTTAAACCTGCAGGAATACTTCCGGGCAGATACCAGCGGCACATTCAAAAGCTTTTCACCTACCGAAAGCGGTAACTTTAGCATGTCGTTCGGCATTTGGAAAACAGCTTTTGTGACAACCCGCAAGGACGAAGGCTCCCCACTCTTCGACAATATGCTGAATTACAGGAAGACTATTGCCGATAGATTAGCCTATGGAAACCAACAATGGATTGATGGAGGTGAAGTGTATTATTATGATTCAGCCGGTCGTGACAATTTCCCTTATGGTTATGGCGCCGGCGCACAGGAAGTATTGCTGTATTCGTTTCTGGCAGCATACCGGGGTGATGACCCAAAAAACGTCACTCTCAATCCCTTCCCACAATTCCCTATACCAAACTGGAGCATCAGCTACAATGGACTTACCAAAATAGAAGTAATCAAAAGGGTGTTCAAGAACGTCAACCTCACCCATGCTTATCGCTCTTCATATGCCATTACAGCATGGCGCAGCAATGTGGAGTATGACCCTGGTGACAGGACAAAAACCTACACAAATACTAACCTGTTCATTACTCAATATGATGTGGGGCAACTGGTACTTACTGAACAATTTTCGCCATTGCTTGGTATTGATGTAGCTTTCCACAATACACTTACAGCCAGGGCTGAATACAAAAAACAACGTAACCTGACCATGAGTTTTATCAACAATCAGCTAACCGAAACTGAGGGCAACGAAATTGTGATCGGATCAGGATACAGAATCAAAAATCTTGCACTTGTGGTGTCATCTGTGACGGGAGGCGGAAGGATTTCCAGGTCTAACAACGATCTTGTGCTTAAAGTTGACCTGGGATTCAGGAAAGACAAAACAACACTCAGGCGTGTTGACGAAAGAAACAGTCAGGTCTCTGCCGGGCAAAACCGGATCAATATATATGTGACTGCCGACTATACCATTAACGAAAGATTCAACTTCCAGGCATTCTTCAAGCGTGATGTAAGTGACCCATTTGTTTCTTCACAGTTCAAAAATTCAAACACATTTGCAGGTGTAACCATGCGCTTTAACCTGGCGCAGTAATATTAAAATTGAAAATGCAAACAATTCTGACTTGCCACAATTGAACGATTTATTTAAATAGAATTAATCCCTGAAAATGGTATTTGATGTATATTTGACCCATGATACTTTAAAACAAAACTTATGAATATCCCAACAAACCTTAGGTACACCGAAGACCACGAATGGATCATTGTCGAGGGTGAGATTGCCACAGTTGGCATTACCGATTTTGCACAGAAAGAGCTGGGGGACATTGTTTTCATCGAGGTCGAGACCCTTGATGAATCACTGGCTGCCGAAGAAACTTTTGGAACCATCGAAGCTGTCAAAACCGTTTCAGACATGTTTATGCCAGTGGCAGGAACAGTAATCGAGTTTAACGAACTCCTTTCCGACAGCCCGGAAACAGTGAATAAAGATCCCTATGGCGAAGGTTGGATCATCAAAATCAAGATGGACAATCCGGCTGATGTTGATCATTTACTTGATGCAGATGCTTACAAGGCACTCATCGAAGGTTAATCCGGTTTGATGCTCCTGAAGAAATTGATTCAATTTCAATGGCCGGGAATTCTGTGGGCGATCATGATATTGATTCTCACAGGGGTTCCCGGCGATTTTTTTGGAGGAATCAATTCAAGCTGGAAATGGCAGCACATCGACAAAATTGTTCATTGGTTCATTTTTGCAGTTTTCAGTTATTTGCTGCTTCACGGGCACCGCAGACAATATCCTGGGATTAAGCTTCGTTATAAGCCAGTGCTGCTTGCTTTGGCTCTGGGTACTTTGTTTAGTGCCTTTACAGAAATTATGCAGCAACATGTATTCAGGGGTAGGGAAGGTGATTTTGCCGACTTCTTTGCCAATGTTGCAGGAACATTATCAGGAGCCCTGTTTTTTTTCACTTGGTACCGAAAAAAATAACATTGAAAACACCCTCTTACTGAATAATTAGTAATTTAGCCCCGCCATCTGAAAATGGTGTCATTCAACGCAAAAATATTGTTTTATGGAAATTAAAAAATCCCCAAAGGCCGACCTTGAAGACAAAAGGGTATTGTTTACCCAGATCGGTTTAATAATTGCTCTGGCCCTCGTATTTCTTGCATTCGAATACAGGAGCTATGACAGACGCGTAAGCGATTTGGCTCAGCGTGTTGCCGAAGACGTGCCGGAAGAAATCATTCCGATTACTGAACAGAAATTCACGCCTCCACCCCCACCCCCACCGCAACAGGTAACTGTGCTCGAGATCGTTGAAGATGATGTTGAGGTTGATGACATCGACATCAATGTGGACGTTGACCAAAAAACCGTTATTGAAGTTTATGTTCCGCCGGCACGGGAAGAAGAAGAAATTTCTGAACAGGAAATTTTTACTGTTGTTGAATCTATGCCTGAATTTCCGGGCGGTGCAGCCAAAATGATGGAGTTTATTGCAAAAAATATTAAGTATCCACCAATGGCACGCGAGAGCGGTATTCAGGGACGTGTATTTGTGAACTTTGTGGTTGAACCCGATGGAAAAGTTAGCAATGTGAAAGTATTGCGCGGTATTGGCGGCGGATGCGATGAAGAAGCCATCAGGGTTGTACAGTCAATGCCGAAATGGACTCCCGGACGTCAGCGAGGTAAAGCTGTCAGGGTTTCGTTCAACCTTCCGGTAAGGTTTACCCTCCAATAATATTTCTATTATCGTAACAAAAAAACCTGCTCCATACAGCAGGTTTTTTTTGTGAGGTAATGCTCCTTTCAGAACCTGTGCCCGGTATCAATCCAGTGGATTTCTCTCAAAGTATCCAACTACCATTGCGGCTTTTGACCTGCCAATTACTCCTGCCAGATTGTCAACGCTTTGTGTGCTGATGTTTCTTACCGATTTAAATTTCCACAATAGTTTCTGTGCTGTATTGTACCCAATTCCATCAATTTCTGTAAGAACAGTTTTAATCACTCCCTTTTCAAACTGTTTCCGGTGGTGGGTAATCCCAAAACGGTGGGCCTCATCACGCAACTGCTGAATCAGCTTAAGGGATTCGGAGCGCTTGTCAATATATATCGGAAAAGGGTCATCAGGAAAATAAATTTCTTCCAGTCTCTTAGCGATTCCAATGATGGGTATATGTCCCCTCAGATCCAATTGAACAAGTGCGGCAATTGCTGCATTCAGCTGGCCCTTGCCCCCATCAACAATGATGAGCTGTGGCAAGGCTTTGTTTTCAGCCTTAAGCCTTTGATACCTCCTATAAACAATTTCCTGCATCGAGGCAAAATCATCAGGACCTTCAACAGTTTTAATATTGAAATGCCTGTATTCCTGTTTGTTTGGTCTGGCTTTGACAAACTGAACCATAGCCGCAACTGCAAAATCACCCTGAAAATTGGAATTATCGAAACATTCGATTACCTCCGGAAGAACCGGAAGTCTCAGATCTTCCTTTAATTGATGAAGGACCCTTTTTTGGTGTCTTTCAGGATCAACCAGCGTTCGTTGCTTTTCCATTTCAAGTCTGAAGTGACGAGCATTCCTCTCCGAAAGCTCCAGTAAATGCTTTTTATCGCCTTTCTTTGGAATAAAGTAGGACACACCATCAAGTGTAAAACCCGGGTCGAACGGAAGGATAACCTCAGTGCTTTCACTATCAAACCGTTGCCGAAAATCGAGCAATGCCAGCATCAGTAATTCTTGTTGGGTTTCTTCCAGTTTCCTTTTTATTTCCACTGAATGCGACTGAACCACAGCGCCTTGAACAACCCGCAAATAATTTATCCATGCCACTTCATCCTCATCAATGATCGAGCACACATCTACATTACTAATCCGTGGGTTGACAATTGTTGATTTACTCCTGTATTTGTCGAGCAATTCCATTTTTTCTTTAACATTCTGTGCTTTTTCAAATTCCAAACTGGCAGCATATTGCATCATGGTGTCCTTCAACTGACGGATAACTGTCACCAGATTACCTTTAATTATTTGTCTGATTGCTTCGATCATCAGCAAATAATCCTCCTGATTATGAAGACCTTCACAAGGTCCTTTACAGTTTCCTATATGGAATTCCAGACAAATTTTATATTTCCCCTCAAGTATGGTTTGCGGTGTCAGGGGCAAGCGGCATGAGCGAATCGGATACAACTGTCTGATCAATTCAAGCAGGGTATGCATCATGCGCACCGAAGCATAAGGCCCATAATACTCCGATCCGTTTCTAAGGAGGTTGCGGGTTGGAAAAACACGTGGGAAGGGTTCGTTGCTGATACAAATCCAAGGGAAGGACTTATCATCCTTCAGCATGACATTATACCTGGGCTGGTGCTGCTTGATCAGGTTGTTTTCGAGCAGCAGGGCATCGGTCTCAGATCCGGTAACAATAAAGCGAATATCAGCTATACGCCTGACCAGCACCCTGAGTTTTCCTGAATGTACCTTTCCAAAATAACTGTTTACCCTTTTATTAAGATCTTTGGCTTTGCCTACATAAATGATCCTGCCAGTTTCGTCAAGGTAAAGATAAACGCCGGGATTATGAGGTATTGATCTGATCAGGTGGGATAGACCATTTCCCAATTCATTTTCTTTCTGTTCACTCCGGCTTTTCATGTCAGGTTCAGTGGGAAGTGTTTTTGTTTTTGAGACCATCCCATCCCTGAGCCTTCAATGAAATTAATTGATCATCAATTGTTACCATAGCAACCTCACCGGGGGCGGATGTCATATGTCCAATTACAGATATGGCATCAATTGACCTTACTTTTTCAAAATCTGACGGGTTAATGGTAAAAAGTAACTCATAGTCTTCTCCACCGTTCAATGCAGGAATAGAGGGCACCAGTCTGAATTCTTCCGCAAGCCTGACAGTAGCAGGATCAATGGGGATTTTTGTTTCGTATATTCTGCAGCCCAGCTTGGATGAAGTACACAGGTGCATAATTTCAGAAGCCAAACCATCTGAAATGTCAATCATTGAAGTTGGTTTCACACCAACCTTTTCGAGTTCTTCGAGCACATCGAATCTGGCTTCGGGTTTCAGCTGTCGCGACAAAACATAGTCGTAACCATCCAAATCGGGCTGCATCGTTGGATCGGCCTTGTAAACAGCTTTTTCCCTTTCCAGGAGCATCAGTCCCATATAGGCAGCACCAAGATCACCGCTCACACAAAGGAGGTCGTTTTCTGAAGCTCCACGCCGATAACAAACCTGTTCTGGTTTTGCCTCGCCGATAACTGTTACCGAGATAAACAAACCCGAAGTGCTTGAAGTAGTGTCGCCTCCCACCAGATCAACTCCATATTGATCACAGGCAAGCCTGATACCCTCGTATAGTTCCTCAAGCGCCTCCAGCGAAAAACGGCTCGATACCGCAATCCCAACGACTATTTGTCTGGCGCGGCCATTCATTGCAGCGATATCCGAAAAATTAACCACTGCAGCTTTGTATCCTAAATGTTTGAGCGGTGTGTACATCAAGTCGAAATGAACACCTTCAACCAGCAAATCAACCGATACAAGGGTCTGATAAGGCCCATTGGCTATCACGGCGGCATCGTCGCCAACACCTTTGATGGTGGACAGATTGTGCATGTCGATGTCTTTTGTCAGCTTCTCAATAAGGGCAAACTCGCCAAGTTCGGAAAGTTCAGTTCTTTTGTCCTGTTCACCAAAACCTATATCCATATTCTTTCATTATTTATTTCATAAACTTTCGATAATAAGCAGCCTTGACCTCGTCGCCAAATCGAGCATAAATATTATGCAGATAAATGGCATATTCCGGGTTTGGATCCACCTTCCATAATTTGCTAAAGTAAGTAAGGGATTGTTTCATATCGTCAGTGGAACGGTCAAGCCCGGCGAGCAATATTTTATACTGGCGGTTGGTTTTGTTTGCCTCATATGCCTTGATTTCACGTTGGTACCTGTCTTCGGCAAGATTATAATACCTGATTGCCTGCCATTCGAGGGCTTGTTTGTTCACCGGATATTCCCTGAGTATTCGTGTTGCAACCTGATGGCAGGAGTCAACGAGTCCGGCTTTACGATTTGCAATGAGGTATAATGTAAGTAGTTCTTCGGTTTTGTGCTGGTCAGGTATCGAAGGCCAGAGTTCTAATCCAATCCTGGGCTGATCGCTAATCAATGTAAGCTCGAACAAACGTGCCCGTTCGGAAATTGCCTCCACACTTTCAGGAAACTTCGTTTCTAGTGGCTCGAGCACCATTATTTCTTTGGAAATATTTCCTGAAATCCGGAAAAAGGCTGCCAACTGATGATAAACAAAAGGGCTTGCCTTGTCATAATACATGGCCATTTTAAAGTGCTCTTCGCATCCGAGACTGTCTCCAGCCAGCAGTGCTGCCTTTCCGGCCTTTTCATAAAGTGTGCCGCTGACTGCCTTACCTGACTGTTCAAGTCCTGAAATTTCCTGCTCATACAGCCTTTGTGCCTGCTGAAAATCAGATGACTCCATGAGCAAATCAGCCCTGTTCTCGATGCTGATTTTTGTCGTTGATACACATGCGTTGAACAAAAGTAGTAAGGTCCAGAAAAACCATTGGATATTGCACAAATTTTTCATGGCACAAAAGTAGTTCAAAAAAATAGATCAGTTATCGCCTGAATACCAAACTATTGACATAAATATAAAGGAAGGTGAGGTTTTAACGTTGAAGAACCTGTTCAACTTTTGCAAGGTTGTAGCCCCTTGCTTCGGCCTTTTTGAGCAAATGCTGCAGAGTGTCTTTCTGCATAAAAGGCTCACGGCCCAGTACCCAAAGATAATTCTTGGTACTACTCCCTATCAGGGCGTATTGGTAATCAATCGTATCCAGCTCAAGTATCAGGTAATCTGCATAAAAAAACCAGAAAAAGGAGACTTTTAACCAACCCCTGCCTGAATGATCAGCAGTTTTTGCCTTACCCTCAACTGATTTAAATGCACCATCAAAGCTGCCTTTATAACCACTATTGACTACTTTTATTCTGCCATTGTCTGTTAGTGTATATTCCGCTGTAACACCAACAAGATCGCGCTCAAACCTGTGCGGATACCGTGCAACCTCATACCATTTGCCAACAAATCGCTCAAGTTCAACGGATTCAACAATACCTAATTCCACGAGTTTTCGTTGTGATAAACAAGATGAAAACATTACAATAAGTATAATAATTATTAACCTCATGCTATGAAATCGCATACTATTCTGTGTCAGGTAAAAATTCCAATTAAGCCTTTTAGTATCCACCACACAGCTTTTGCAAGCCAGATGACCAGCTGAACAAACAAAACCGCCAAAAAAACCACTATTTTGATCACCCACATGGCTATCCAAAACGCAAGGGCCAACAGAACTGTTATACCTGTAATATTCAGCGAAACCAGTACAATAAGTAAGATAACCGACAACAAAATCAATGACAGAGCCGACAACAAAATCCGGACTGTTGCGCCAGGCACCGCGCTTCCATAATACTTCCATAATTTCAGCGACTTTCGGTAGCCAAAAAAGACAAGTACAAGAAAAGAAATTGTCATTGCTTGTGGATGATAATCGTAGAGCCAGTTCCCACTTTTATTAATAAATGCGGCATAATCAAGCACATAGTTAACATCATGGAAATATGTGTAGGCAAGGAATCCTCCGAGAAAAGCTGACAATAACGCCCCAATCAGGGTTCCAAACTTATATGAATCGGATATCTTTGACTCAACCACATCCAGGGCATCCTCCAGGTCATCTTGAATTTCGAAAGTGCCGATACTCTCAGCTTTCTTAAGCAGGCGTCTCGAACGGCTGTATAACCTGGCTTTAGCTGCTGCCACTGCTCTCGACCATAACTCAAAAGACACTTCATAAATTGGACTGAGTCCCGGTATTACCTGAAAATCACTTCCAACAAACAGCATGATATACTTTTTACCCTTAAACAGGTAATGCATTTCCCTTGCATCAATCCGTTCAATATCCAATTGCTGAAATTTCAGGCTATGAATATCGGTAGCATCCTGATGCGCATTGTTTATAAACCTGTCAACAAATTCATTCAGATGGTTATCTTCAGGCAATTGGCCTGATTCAATACGCTTTTGCAGTTTACTGAACTGGTTGTTTGATTCGTAGTGTTCATACTCCTCAAGAAACTGAGGAAACCGATCATATACTTCTCCATGAATCACGCATGTTTTCTGATCCGTGAAGGATAAATCCCGTTTTACATAAAAGTAATGAAGCAGCTGTTTCTTTCCCTGGCAGATAGGGCATGTATTTCGACCCGATCCTGAGCAGGTTCCACAGGTAATTTTGCCACTTGCCCCACATCTTTTACAACTTATCTTCCCGTCTCCATAACATGTACTGCAAGTGATTCGTCCCCTGCCATTGCATGACGAACAGGATTCGCTGACAGTATCATAACTCGTTTGTGTTGTGTAAGTTCCAGTATTGCCAATTTTATAGCCATTTGAATCGTATCGTTCCGGTATCCAGACCTGCGTGGATCGGGTAACTTGCCTGCGGATGGTTCCCGAACCGCTACAGTTATTGCAGCGCAATGTCCCGCCTCCCGAGCAATTGCTACACTTTGTTTCACCTGCACCACGGCAACTGGGGCATGTTAATTGCTTGGCTCCATGACAGGTAACGCAGGTTATCCAGCCTTTTGCTTCGCATTTAAAGCAATTTTCAACATGCTGTGAACCATTTACAATATAGTTCAAAGAGCTGTCTGTGAAATCATTAATATCTGGTAACTCAATGTCCCAGGCACGAAAGTCACTTAACTTAAACAAGTTTCTTTGAGGAAACTTTTGATTGGCAAAGGGTTCGTGCCCTTCGTGCCTTCCACGCTCCTCAAACTGACTTTGCAACCTGACAGGATATGCCGGTTTGTAAAAAATCTGTTTCACCTGAATATTGTCGCCCAACTTTGCATATGGATGATTAGGCACAGAAGCAGCCCATTGATTCATGCTTTTCCTTAGAGAGGACTCCAGTTTTTTATCCCCCGACAGATCAACTTCGTAAACGAACTTATCACTCATTTCATTCACAGTTAATGGTTATTAAGCAACTACTATTCGTTATCAAGAACCGGTTCATCGTCGGACACTGCCACTTCCGCTTCAATCATGTCAGTTTCAGGCCGCTCAGCCTGGCTTATGCCCGAAGGAAGAATGAAGATCATCACAATCCACACAATAGAAATTCCAATGATTACTAATAGCAATATTGGAGTTAGAATAGCAAGGACACTCATTGGAGTTAAGCTTTTCTGGCGAAAGAAATTACCTGCCTGATATAAAAGTGACCGCCACCAAACTGGTTCAAGTTGTTTTGCTGCAAGAGTACTATCCGACTCCAATCTGTTTTGATGATAAACATCACGGATTTTTTCCGGATGCAAACCCTTAAAAACTTCCAGCAATGGCGAACTACGCAACCCTGCTTCCGGAATTAGTTCCGTTAAGGTATACTTTCGAGTGCTATAGGATACACTAGAAATTGAATCTGTTTCGGCATGCCCACATAAGGCAGAAAACAGAAAAAGAATGAGCAAACTGATTCTGTTCATTTTGAGGCTAATTTGGTTTATCCTGCTTGTCATTCCTGTTTTCACAAGAACACAAAAAGTACTATAAAGATACAAAAAACCTCAAGTAATTGTATTTCTGTTATTTAGAATCGTTCTTAATAAATTGTTCTTCGTTTTCCTATCCTGAACAAATTAAAAAAGTACATGATTAGCAACAAAAACGAACTAATTGCCGACACAATTCCTGGGATATCCCCATACCGGGCATAGAATGAACTTTGGGTGAGCGCCGGAACTTCTGCAAAAAGAATTTCTGAGGTTCCATAGCTTGTATGTTTCACTACAGTGCCGTTAGCATCAATAATAGCCGAAACACCCGTGTTTGCAGCCCTGATGGTCCATAAGCGGTTTTCGATACTGCGCAAGCGGGCATAGTTCAAATGCTGCATATAGCCTCCGCTGCTGCTCCACCAACCGTCGTTAGTCAGGGTTACAAGAATTGCCGGATTTTCGTGACTACGGTTTCTGACCCGATGTCCGAAAACAGATTCGAAGCAAATCGCGGGGATGAGGCTGATGCTGTCTCCCAGGTTAAAGGTAAGTGCCCGCTGATGCGTCCCATAACTACCAAAAAATCCACCTGACCCTTCAATAAATGTTCGGAAAGGACTGAGCAGCCAGCCAAATGGTTGTTTTTCGACCAATGGAAGCAATTCTGATTTATGGTACACCGAAAGCGTATCCTTCTGTGCGAAAATTGCTGAATTGTACAGCACATATGCTTCCTCCCCGTTCATCATTACTGTAGGTTCATCTGGCAATGCGGAAGCAGGTATCGTGGTGTAAGCACCCACAATAATGTTTGCGCACGGAGCAGGAACGGTCGCTGAAAGAATGCGTTTCATGGACTGCGCTGAAAATAGGCTGTCCTCATTAATCGCTTGTGTGATCAGGGTTTCCGGAAAAACTACCAGATCTGCAACACCCAGCCTTACATTATTGATCAGGTTTAATGCCTTAGCTATTTGCTGTTCCTCAGCCATCCGGTCAAATTTCTCAAGCACCGGATCAATATCGGGCTGAACGATTATAACCTTTAGAGACTTGCCTGCTACACCTGTTGAACTCCATAGTTGATTCGAAATTAAGATTGGCACAATGAGCACGATCAAGCCCATGATGAAGCCTGTAATGGCTCTGTTATGGCTTTGACGGGTCCATCTTACAAGAGCATCTGTTAAAATAAAATTCACCGAAAGCACCCAGATGCTGCCCCCTAATACACCAGAATAGCTATACCATTGAATCCATGATGTACGGTCAGAAAATACATTTCCCAAAGTAAACCATGGCCATGCAATATCCCAATGATGGTGCAGCCACTCAAAACAGATCCAAAAAGAAACAAGGATAAATAAACTTAGAACCGGTCCTGCCTTAAAAGAACGATCCATAACCGACCATAAGAATAGAACTGCAGCCATGCAGAACGAATTGACCAGATGGGCCATCAGGCTTCCGGCCACTGTTGAACTATACATCCACCAACCAGCCATCAGGTGAAAGAGAAAAAACGCAGGAAGTGCAAGCAGAAACATACCTGATGGATTGACCCAATGAGCACGATGCATAAACAACAAGGGCATAAAACCCACAAAGGCCAGATAGGATGATTGGTGTGGTGGCCAGGCTAAGTTAAGCAAAACAGCCTGAAGAATAACACTGAAAATCAGATAGAATCGTTTTTCAACTGTGCTTTTCGGGTAATTCATTGACCACAAAGGTAGTCTCTTTATGAAACACAATTTGGCCTATGGTCATCCAAGGCATGAGAAGCATTAAAGAACAAATCTGTTGATGGTTTAATAAGGGTAAGTCACCACCTAAGGATCAAATGCGTATTCATGGGGACAGCCCTGTAGATTGACCGGGCGTCTTCCTCCGAAACCACAAGTCTGATCTTCATTTTTTGATCGGCATGCCGTACCAGATTCATTTTTTGCCAAAGACTCAGATGGTTCTCCTGTTTTCGTTGCTTTCGGTAGGCTTTTATCTGTTCGAAATCTTCTTCATCCGGTGGATCGTTTTGGTCAATTTCGATCACAAGATTACGGTCGAAATAAAAGGTAAAAAAGACAGCAGTGGTTTGGGGAGGTTCAGGTTTGGTTGCCATCAGGGCTGCCTCTGCTGTATCTCTTGGAGCTTGTTTGACGACTATGGGTGCTTTCGGAATCGTTGCCAGTGCTTTTTCAAGCGTAAATGGTTTGGCCAGCCAGGGCACAAGGTTTTCATGGTCAATCAGGTGAAATCGGTTGCTCATTCTGGATTCAATGATTCTGTTTTTTCTAACAGTCACGCCTTTTATCTCGAGATTTATGGTACTGTCTTTCAGGTCGAGCACCAGATAAATTGAATCCTGCCTGGCTAAGTGCAGTTTGTTGTTGAGAAAAATGCGTTCCTTTTCCAGATCAATAAATGTTGCAAGTTTTTCTTTTTGCTCGCGGCTTGGCTTCACTTCATGGTGCAGGCTATCGGTAGTGGCACCACTCCAGGGAACAGCCTGAAAACGGCTAACCGGTATCACAACACTATACACGATCAGTATCAAGGGAACCGCAAGCGATATCAATAAAAAAGGAATAAAGTATCTGGGTTTCTTCATCAACTGAAGAAACAGTTTAATCACAGGAAAAAATCCTGATGTACCGGAAATATTTTGTTCAGAATCAGTCCTAAGTTGGTTTTTGTTTTCCATGCTGATGATATTAATATATATACACCTTTGAACCGATTTTGAGCGATTTGAATACTACCTCCAGGTCTTCATCACCCATGCGGACACAACCATGCGTTACGGGCATGCCCAAATACCTTTTATAGAGGGTTCCATGAATGAGATAACCCTGCCCCAAATATAGGGCATAATCTCCCAAAGATCCATACTCGAAACGTGAGGGGTGGTTGGCTGATGGCACCTTTAACCCTTCCTCGATAAAGGCCCAGTCGGGTTTCTTCCATACAGGATCTTTCACTTTATTCAAGACCTTAAACATACCTCGTGGGGTTTTGAATGTCCATTGCTTTTTGTCATCAACTTTCAAAACTGTGTAACTCCCGGTGGAGCATATCCCCTCGCGTATCATTTGGTTTTTATTCATCAGCCGGAAATCGTTTCCTACTGTATTCACGATGAGGTAATTCTGGTCGGGAATTAGGGCCATCAACTTCTTTTGTGTGCTTTCGTTTTCCTCTTTGGTCAGGTTAAGTGTTTCATCCAGTTTATCAAGCCCGATACGGCCAGCCGTCGCATTCAGGTTGGCTTTTGGACGCATGCTCAAGGCTGCCTCAACAAGATTCTCCATTTTGTGCACCAGCAGCCACGAAAACATGATCGAAACTATAAATGCCAACAGCAGAGCCATCAGAAAGAATTTCCGGACAGGTTGGTTTGACTGTTTGTTTGCTTGATGATCTGTGACCTGGTTTCCCATTGTTGTAAACGGATTATATTCCATTGATTTCTTTAAGGCTGCGCAACGAACCTACAATTGTTACAGGAGTACCAACCCTGACCATATCATAAAGTTCATCCATCTCCTTGTTGGTGAGGGCAACACAACCATCGGTCCAGTTTATTCCTTTACCTCCATCGCCATGAATTTCAATCAGGTTTCCGATTCCAACCTTCGGGATGTTGCCGTTGCGTACATTCTTCTGATATCTGTCCTTATCCTCCTCATTTGGATAATTGATCAGAAGTGCTTTATAATACTTTGTTTGTCTTCCTGCTTTCTTAACTGTTACATGATACTTACCTTCGGGGGTTGCTTTATCGCCCCTGTGCTGCTTGGTACCTATCCAGTTTGGCCCCATTTCGGCAGTAAATTCTTTTTTGATTTTTCCATTTCGGTACACATAGCATTTATGTGCGAATTTATCAACAATAATGGCTGTTGAATTGTTCTTCTGGGTCCATTTTATTGTTTCGTCTGCCCAGCGTTTCCACTTGTCGAGATCATCGAAATAATCAGAAAGAAAACTATGGGCTTCCTGAACGGATTTAGAAATAAGTTTACTGGCAACATCAAGATTTAATCCCACATCGTGATAGGCTCCACGGGCAAATGCTTCGCCCGACTCGGTGTATCGCATTTTTGCTGTGGTAAAATTTCGCCGGGTAGTATTTTTAAGTGGCAGGTGTGCATAGTAGGATTCAAAATGATCAATTTTGTGCTTGACGTTTTCCAGTTTGTTTTTCAGGTTTGTATGCAGTGAATCCTTTACATGTGCCGCTCTTTCGCCGGCAAGCACCGATGTTTCTGTTGCTTCCTGTGCCAGTTTCCTCATCTGCCCGAATTTGCGGTTGAAGGAAAGCAGCTCGTTCTGTCTTTGCCATTCATCCAATGCCTGCTGATGCGCCTTCTCGGCCTTATCAAGCAAGTCGGGAGCATATTGCTCTGCATCTGCTTCCTTTGCAGCGCTTATTGCAGCCTGACTTTTGTTAATACTTTCAACCGGTGGCTCTTCAGCACTTAAAAAAAGGTAAATGAATACCAGAACGGTACTCAAAGACAAGAATACAAGGGCAAATATCAGTCGGCGGCGGTTTCTCTTTTTAGGCATGTCTGGCGTGGGGTTTCTGACATAATCAAAGACCCCGGGGATGACATGCATGACCGGGGCCTTTGAAATTAAGTCGGTGTATCAAGTTGGTTTCCGTTTATTTCAAATTATTGACAAAAATATTTAATAATTGCTTTCGGAAACTAACTGTTTATTAACGCCTGGTTTTTTTTGCAATAGCTGCTTCGAGTTCGGCTTTGAGTGACGCGCCTTTTTCACTGGCTGCTTTAACTTTGTCAACTGCAGTGAGGTAATCACCGTTGTTGATGAGTGTCGAAACTTCGGCTAATGAGGCTTCTACTAGTGCAAGGTCATTTTGGATAGCTTCAAGGGCTTCTTTTCCTTCTTTACCTTTTGGAGCTTTGGTAATAAGATCCTTTACCTCAGCAACTAAGGTAGTAGCTTCAGCAAGACTCTGTTGGGCCTGATTCTTCACTTCTTCCTTGCGGGTTGCTGCATTTTCCTTTACAGTATTTGAAAGGGTAACAACATTAGCAAGCATGGTGTTGGCTTTCTTGTAGCTCCTGAGTAAAGCGAATTTCGAATTTTGTGTTTCGATTTCTGTCATAGCAACATTAAGTGAATCCTGAAGAGCTCTGTATTCTGCGGGAACATAGCGGTCAGCTTCAGTTGCCTTGGTTGCTTCAACAGCAGCTTTGGCATTTGCGATTTCAACTTCAGGAAGCTTGGCACAGCTGCTGAACATAACTACCATGGCAAACATGGCTGCGAGTGACATGAACAAACTTTTTTTCATTTTTTTAATGGGTTTAGTGTTACAACTATTGAATTTTGTGCAATTTTTTATTTGCTGGACTGCTTTAGTCAATTTCCATGCCACAAATCAAAAACATGATTTATAATCCTGATATACAGATGATAAAATAAATAATCACTGATTCCTTTCAGGAGAAAAAGGTAATGACTGCTTGTTTTTAAGACAGGTATGCTCTTTTTTCAGGCATTCAATACCTGAAAGGTCATCCTGTCGGATTCTCAGGTATGATGTTATACTTTTCAATCCGTTCATGAAGCATTGCCCGTGAAATACCAAGTAGTTTTGCTGCCTTCACCTGGTTACCTCCGGTATGTGCCAAACATGCAATAATCAACTCTCGTTCGGCCTGATTGATCACATGCCCGTATAGTTTTCCTTCATAATGATCAAATTCATATGGGATAATCCTGATATGCCGTCCAGAAGCAACTGTGGGCACTGACGAAGCTACTGCACCCATTTCTGAGGTCACTGCCGATGGTGTTATAAAAGTCCCTTTACTCAGCAGAAGCGCACGCTTCAACAGGTTTTCAAGTTCCCTGACATTACCTGGCCAATCGTACTGCAAAAGCGCATCCATAGTTTCTTTTGGAAGGCTAATCATAGGCTTGTTCAACTGACGGCATTGACGTGCAAGAAAATACTCCGTGAGTAAAGGGATGTCCTCGCGTCTGATGCGTAATGGCGGAAGGCTAATACTGATTACCTTAAGCCTGTAGTAAAGGTCCTCCCTGAAAGTACCTGCAGCAATGGCATTTTCAAGGTTCTTGTTGGTTGCCGAAACGAACCGCACATCAACCTTGATCGTTTTGTTGCTTCCAATACGTTCAAAAGTGCCCTCCTGAATCACGCGCAGCAATTTGGCCTGCAAAGTCAGGCTCATGTCGGCCACTTCATCGAGGAACATTGTCCCCTGATGGGCTGCTTCAAATTTACCTTGCCTTGATTGTACGGCATTTGTAAACGACCCTTTCTCGTAACCAAACAACTCGCTTTCGAGCAATGTATCGGGCAAAGCAGCACAATTTACAGCGTAGAAAGGCTTGTTTGCTCTATCACTGTAACGATAAATAGCTCTGGCTATCAATTCCTTACCTGTGCCACTTTCTCCATTGATCAGCACACTGACATCACTTGCAGCTACCCGGCCAATCATTTTAAACACTTCCTTTATGGCTGAGCTTTTTCCAATAATTTGCTCCTCTTCAGATTCCTTTGAGGGTTTGATTTCAACAAATCCCTGGTCATCCTTAAGCTTTTTTACCTCAAGCGCTTCAGAAACAATAGTTTTGAGCCGGTCAACATCGAAAGGCTTTTCAAGGTAGTCAAATGCGCCGTGTTTCATGGCAGAAATTACTCTTTCGGATGTTCCAAAGGCAGTGATGATCACAACCGGAATGTCGGGTTGCAGCTGTTTGATGCGCTGTATGGCTTCAAGACCATTCAGGCCGGGCATTTCGATATCCATGAGCACCAAATCGGGCTTGTGCCTGTCCACCACCGAAATGGCTTCCAATCCATTAGCTGCTTCAATTACCTCATAACCTGACGACTGATAAAACTTACGAAAGGAATAACGTACGTTTTCCTCATCATCGACAATCAGGATTTTCTTTGTCATGGCGTACTCTTTATCGGCAAATGAACAACAAAGGTTGACCCTTCCATCGGGTTATTCCTGGCACTGATCCAGCCTGAGTGCAATTCGGCAATTCGCTGTGATATCGACAAACCAAGGCCAAGGCCTTGTTCTTTACCTTTTACAAAAGGATCAAAAAGTGACTCAAGAATATCCGGGGGAATACCCGAACCTGTGTCGCAAATGGAAATTTCGAGGAACTCTCCCTTACTTTTATCCTGGCTTAATCTGGTTGAAATGGTCATATTTCCCTTATCAGGCATAGCGTCAACGGCATTCAATACCAAGTTCATAATTACCTGACGTATCATGTCAGGATCAGCAAGGAGTTTAAAATCCTTTGAGTGGTATTGCTCGATAAGCTGAATATTATTCTGCCGGATCCGGGGCAGCAATAGTTGCAGGGTCTCACATATTACCTCAATAATATTGGTAGTT
>Ga0351840_1009_pt1 | contig 39029 bp, 36 predicted proteins | sample BONcelHFGM3001E5_FD_206883 | JGI IMG/M metagenome (GOLD analysis project Ga0351840, IMG submission 206883) | Enriched cells from coal bed in the Powder River Basin, Montana, United States - BONCAT cells FGM rep1 HSBNCT.FGM.300.1.E5 ... | reverse complement strand
ATTTTCTTCACTTAAAAATATCCTCAAATCTCGAAACAAAACTTAAAGAAAATGAACAGCTTAAAAGGCTTCAGATAGAATCAAAACTTTCTATCCTTCAATCAAAAGTTAATCCACACTTTTTATTTAACACACTTAATACAATGATGGGAATGGTACGGAGTCAGCCGGAAAAGGTTGAGAAAATTATTTTTAATTTATCGGATATTTACCGTAAAGTTTTATCTTTGCCCGATAATGCATTGATAAAACTCGAAGAAGAATTACAGTTAATAAGTGAATATCTTGAAATAGAAAAAACCAGAATGGGCGATAGACTTCACTACGAAATTGATGTTGATAAAAACCTCAACGGCAGCCAAATCCCTCCATTGATATTGCAGATACTTGTAGAGAACGCAATTATTCACGGATTAGCGCCAAAAAAAGAAGGTGGAAAAGTTGAAATAACTGTTGAGCATGATGGTCGTTATGTATTGATTAAAGTAAAAGACGACGGTGTCGGGGTCAAAACAAATTACAGAGGTTCAGGTTTTGGTATATACAGTATTGAGCAGAGGTTGAAGTTAATTTATTCCGGCAAAGCGGTTTTTGAAATTCTTCCACGCGAAACCGGTGGAACAATAGTAACATTAAAATTACCTAATGAAAATTAGAACATTATTAGTTGAAGATGAGCATCCGGTTATGGGACGAATGAGAAATCTTCTTTCCAATTTCCCGGAAATTGAAATCATCGGAGAAGCCGAGGATGGTATTACAGCAGTTGGATTAATTTCGACTCTTAAACCCGAACTTGTATTCCTCGATATCCGTTTACCGGAATTATCCGGATTTCAAGTTCTTGAAAAAGTTACCCACCTTCCAAAGATCATTTTTGTTACCGCGTATGATGAGTACGCAATAAAAGCTTTTGAGGAAAATGCTGTCGACTATCTTCTGAAACCAACATCCATTGATAGAGTTAAAAAAGCTATCGACAAAGTAAAATTGATGACTGACAAACTTGAACCTCAATTTGTCTCAATGTTAAAAAATATGATTGACAGAGGTAAATATCCGGAGCATTTTTCTGTAAAAGTTAAAGACGAGATACTGCTGATTCCGGCAGACTCGGTGTTTTGGTTCCATTCGTCGGATAAATATGTTTTTTTACAAACTTACGATCACGAATACTTCCTTGATTTTACCTTAAAAAAACTTGAAGAGATAGTGGACCCTGATAAATTTATAAGAATTCATAAAAGCATTATTGTTTCGACAACGCAGATTAATAAAATCAAAAAATCATTTACGGGAAAATATTCCGTTGTAATGAATGATATTAAAAAAACCTCTCTTGAAACTGGTAGGATCTATTTGCCGGGATTGAAACAGAAATTTAATTTCTAAAGAGTATGTGAATAAAAGGGAAACAAGAATCACTTCTAAATATTTCTATATTACAAACAAAAAAAAACACTAATGAAAAAAAAATTCAACTTACCATCATTAATCGCGTTTTTATTTATCGTTAGCATTAACAACGGGCAGAACGATTCCGGGGGCGAAAAAAAATTCCCTTTATACACAATGATTAATCATGTTGAGTTTAATGATAGTACCGCAAACAATCCGCTTGCCGGATGTTCGTTTTTATTGCAAACAGAAAAAGGAATTTTCGCAGTTACATGCAAACATTCCCTCTGGGTTGCAAAATCAAAAGAAATGACCGGTGTACATTTTGAGGGGACACTTAAAGAGTGGAGAATGCAAAGAAAGGATGATTCGACAAAATTTGTAATTACAGATAAATTGTTGAACGAAGATAGAAATGAATTGATTGGAGAAAGTAATGTTGATGCCGACTATCTGGTGTTCAGCATTAAAGAAAATAAAAGTGATGTTACACCAGTAAGACTAAGAGAAACTGAATTAAAACCTGGTGAACCCGTGTATATTGTTGGTTGGAGCTTTGCGGATAAAACAGGACCCCAAAGAATTTACAAGGCAAAATATTATAAAAGTATTGAGAACCATATACTGATTGAGCATGGGGATGATAGTAATCTTGCCGGAACCAGTGGTAGTCCGGTAGTAGATTCTGACGGAAATCTCGTAGGAATTGTTTCAAATTATACCTTTGATGAAGAAACTCAAAAATGGTATGGCTCACCTTGCAGCACCGAGTATTTAAAAAAAATAATTGATCAACAGTAGATATACTGTTAAATGATAAGACTGTATATAATTTAAATAATACGGAGACAACCATTGAAAAGACTGTTGTTTGAAGCTGTAATGATTATCGCCTCAATTTCAACAAGGGTAAAATAGGCAGATTCAATTGCCATTACAAATGCAGGTACACTTGATGATTCAGCCTGACAGATTCAAATCTAAATTCTGAATATATTGGAGCAAATGGCTAAATGCTCTGACCAATTGTCACTTGTGATGGAAAATATTTGTTCTTTTTAAAAGGAGTTAATGAAAGAACTATCCCCTATTGGGGTGACACTTCGTTTATTAACGAACTTAGGAAAAGTGATAAGTAAAAGGAAATAATTGTGATTATTTCCTATTGTTTATTTCAGTTCGTCCTTTGATAATCTGAGACTTGCGCTAACTCTACTTATGTAATCGCCGGATCAGTTTGTCTAAAGCAAAAAAATCCAATAAAAATTAGTGAGAAATTGCTTTTGTTAAATAAGATCTTTCATTACAGAGCCATCCTCTTTTTAATCTGTGCTGCATATCTTCTACTGATGAGAATTGGCTCTTCAATATTTTTCATAATAACATGGTAAGAATAGTTCGCACCTCTTTCAATCCTTTCAACAAAATTCATGTTAATAATCGTTGATCTATGGACTTGAGTAAAAGAACTTTTAGGAAGACGTTTTTCCCACTCGCATAATTGTTTATTCGTTAATCCTTTTAATCCTTTAGCAGTAAATACTTCTGTAAAGTGGTCAGCTGCAGTTATTTTGATGATTGAATCCACACGAAGAAAATAATATTTATAATTCAATTGAAGATAAATCGAGTCCTCTTCAGTTAGTGAAATGCTTGGTTGATTCTGCTGCTCATGATTTTCCGGAAGACGTTTAATTGCAAGTGCAAGGCGATCCGGATTTACCGGTTTTAGTAGATAGTCACACGCATTAACATCAAAAGCACGGATGGCATATTCATCATAGGCGGTAACAAAAATCACTTTTGCGGTTATATCAACTTTATCAAATAATTCGAAACCGGTTTCACCGGGAAACTGAATATCAAGAAATAGTAAATCCGGTTTTAAGTTTTCAATTGCTTCGATGGCAGTTTTAATATTTTTTGCTTCACCGACAATATCTATGGTCGGAAAAAGAGAAAGAAGTTCTCTTAAATCACTTCGTGCATATTTCTCGTCATCTATTATTAGTGTTCTGTATTTTTTCTCTTCGTTCATGATTTATTAAACTTTATCTTAATTACAACTTTAACAAATTCAGGCTCTTTAACAATTTCAAAAGTATATCTATCCGGGAAAGAATGTTCCAATCGTTTTTTAATATTTTGTAGACCGATTCCCGAGTAAATAGCACCATTTTGGGGGTCTTTGTCGATCCAATTACCACTGTTTTTTACTTCGATTATTAAAGTATGGTTTTCTATTTTGGAATGTATAAAAATATTTAAAGGGAGTTTACTTGTCTGCATACCATGTTTTACAGCGTTTTCTACAAGCGGATGAATTAAAAATATCGGGATCATTAAATCATTTGTTTCGGGAGAGACATCAAACTCAACGAGCAAATCTTCGTTGTAACGCACTTGTTCAATATTTAGATATTGTTTGATTATCTCAATCTCTTTAATAAACTGAACTTCATTGTTCTTCCCCTCCAATAAAGAGTATCTTAAGAATTCCGAAATATGAGTAACCATTGCTTTGGCTTTTACCGGATCAGCAGTAATTAAACCGCGCAAGGAACTTAGCGTGTTAAATAAAAAGTGGGGATTCAATTGGTATTTCAGCATCTCTAATTGTGAAGTTCTTAAAAGTGCACGCTCATGTTCTAATTGATATTTTTGGTCATTCCATTCTTCCCAAATTTTATAACCGGTATAAAGACAGCTCCATAGAATTATTGAAATAACATTAATTTCAAAAAGGTGAGCTAATATGTAAAAGGGAGCTTTTGCAAGTTCTCCATTTAAAAAGTGAGAAATAATAACAAACGAATAAGTCCATATTATTGCTGCCAAGGATGAATAAATAATTACCACAAGCGCTAATGGAAATAATTTTAATCTATGTACATTTATTTTTTTATAAACAAGCCGAAGGAGACAAGTTATAAAAAAGGCTGCGAGATTAATTGAAAAGACATTTTTTAAAAACCTATCAATAGATTCGAGGGTTTCCGGGTTAATAATAACACTCTCCAAAATTACTATAAACCAAAACAACGTATTCCCAAGCCAAAACAATCGTTTACGTTTGAATATTATATTTTTTGCTTGTTCGAGATATTTCATTTTCAAATAGACCTTAAGCTTTGCAAATCTTTTTAAATAGAAAAGTTGGATTTGATACTTATGAAATGTATATATTTTTCAGTAAAGATTTTATAGAATCTCTTCCATTTTATACCACTCACGAACGATTTCAACCACCCATGAAGTGACAGTTTATTTCACGAAAAATTTCACTTAGTTTTATACAGACTCTTTCAACAAGCATAAAGAATTTAGTAAGAGAAGTTATAAAAGTAAGTCAATTGGTAAGTTAAAATAGTTCATCTATGACAGAAATGTTTTTGAAAGATAAAAAGAAGACTTAGTTACTGTTTGGAGCTTAAGTAGGTTTTAGAAAGATTGTTCTAACCAGTTAAAAATAAGTGGTATAGACAAAATGCAAATTAAATAATTGGTGTAATCATGCTTTTAAGAAAAACTGTCGGGATATTAATAATATTTTGTTCAATCGTTAGCCTTTCTTCATGCAAAAAAGAGTTAACGAGTGAACCTACAAATCCAGGACCGGATTTAACTGAATTAAAAAATATTCATCTTGGTTTGTATATAGATAGTGGGGCAAATGGAATTGACGAAGTAAAAAATATGCTAAACCAACTTGGTTGTTTTTATTCAACGATTAATAAAGATACAATTCTGACACGCGACTTGAACAAATATGATTTAATACTTTTTCCGGGAGGTGATATGTGGGTTTATAAAAGTCATCTTACTGCGACGGGTATAAATAAAATAAAAGAATATGTTAAAGGTGGAGGAGGATATATTGGTATTTGTGCAGGTTCCTATTTTGCTGCTACTAAAATTGTTTGGAGAGGTTGGGCTAATGAACCCCGGCAATATTTAACAATCACCGGACTAGGATTATTTTCCGGGACTGCTGATGGTCCGATAGATGACTATGCTCCTACATATCAAGATTATAATTGCTTAGTAAATATTGATCGCAATCATTCAATAACATCTAATATTACCCAGCAAATAGACTATCCATATTTATTTGGATCTAAATTCATTCTTGAAGATAGTTCCAATGTTTCTATACTTGGCAGAAGTGCATCGGGGAATAATTTGGTAGTATTAGCGGTTCAGTACGAATTGGGGCGGGTTTTTCTGACCGGCTTACATCCTGAATTTGATGAGGATAAATCATCCTGGAAAATGATAGGAAATGCAATATTATGGTGTTCTCATAAATTATAGATACTACTCCGAAATTATGGCACAGAAAGAAAAATTAATTATTATCATTAATAACTAAGGTAGAAACATGAAAAACAAATTTACTCTTCGCTTCTTATTTATCATGGTAAGTGCCATTCTTATATTTTCAACAAACTCATTATCTCAAGTTCTTCCATACCTCGGTCAAACACCTCCGGGCAATGTTCCAGTAAGATTTGCCCCAAATAATTCCTATTTAGCCAATGGTAGTTGGTGGTGGCGAAGTTCTCCAATATTTTCACCTGAAGGTAATGAAATGTATTTTGTTAAATACTTTTCAAGTGCCGAAACTCACGAGATATGGTACACGAAATGTTTTGGAGGACAATGGACAGAACCTATTAAAGCTCCTTTTTCGACAAGCACATTCGATAGTAATCCGGTTTTTGTACAAAGTAATGACACGTTATACTTTTATTCACAAAGAGAGGGTGGATTTGCTTTTAGAATTACCAGAACCGCAATTGGATGGTCTGAACCGACTGCATTGGATATTCCACTACCTGCAAACTCCGCAGGTATTACATCATTTTATATTACAAAGAATAAAACCGTTTATTTTTCAATGTTGGATAGCAGCTTAGCTAACCCGGATATTTGGTCCTCTGCTGATATATATAAGACAGAATATGTTAACGGGCAATATACTCTACCTGAAGATATCGGTTTACCGATAAATTCAAATATTGCAGATGTAGTTGGATACGTTGATCCGGATGAGCGGTTTTTGATTTTCGAATCTAATAGGTCAGGTGGATATGGATCGTATGACTTATATTTAAGTAAAAAAAATCAAGATGGCACATGGAACAACCCGATTAATCTTGGTTCGAGAATAAATACAAGTAATGAAGATGGAGTAGCACAGATATCTCCTGATGGAAAATATTTCTTTTTTACTACTCTAAAATCTGGAGATTACGCATATACTCCATATTGGGTTGATGCAAGTGTTATTTATGATCTGATTACCGATATAAACGATGAACTTATCAATCCAACAGGATTTAATCTTTTTCAAAATTACCCAAATCCTTTCAATCCTTCAACAATAATTAAATATGAAATAAATATTCAATCACATATAAAACTGATAATTACAAATATTCTCGGAGAGACTGTTTTAAATGCGATTGACGAAATGAAAGGTGCCGGTATTTATGAATATAATTTTAACGCGTCTGATCTATCAAGCGGAATTTATTTCTATCAATTGGTCGCGGGGAAATTTCGGGAGATAAAGAAAATGATACTGTTACAATAGAAAAACAACAATAACTTCCTCTCATGGTTGTTCCTTATTAATTCAGAATTGATTTTCAAAAAAGATAAAAATTATTTTATAACTCTTTTAATCAGAAAGCAAATAATGAAAAAAACATTAACAATCCGCAATTTGTTTATCATTGCGATTACCATTCTTTTCTTTTCGATAGAATCGATAGCGCAATGCCAGCCATACCTCGGTCAAACGCCGCCGGGTAACACACCGGTTAGATTGGTGCCCGACAGCCTTGCAGCAAATAGCGAGTGGCAATATCACGGCACTCCCACATTTTCCCCCGATGGGAGTGAAATGTATTATGCAATATACCGGTTCAATCCGGGTAGAATAGAAATATGGTATACTGAATGCGTTGACGGGAAATGGACTTCTGCCCAAAGAGCCCCTTTCTCAAATAACAACTATAGTGACAACAATCCATACTTTTCACAACATAAAGATACATTGTTTTTCTTATCTGATAGACCGAATGGAATTGTTTTTAAGGTTACTAGAACTAATGGTATCTGGTCATCTCCACTTAGGTTAAATATAGCAGTTCCTGTTGGTTATTTTAGAGGATGGCAGTTTTCCATTGCTAATAACGGGAATATTTACGCTGAATTGACCAACAGTACAAACGGTGAAGAAGATATTTATCTTTGGCGTTTTGTAAACGGTCAATATCAATCGCCAGAAAAATTAACTGCAATTTGTAGCCCGCAATTGGATTTCACACCTTACATTGATCCGGCGGAGCGATTTATAATGTTTGCTTCGAGACGTCCCGGTGGATTTGGTAATACCGACATTTACATAAGTAAAAAGAACTCCGATGGAACTTGGGAAACACCTATTAATTTGGGTGCAATAATTAATTCTGGTACCGTAATTTCACCAATTATTTCACGTGACGGTAAATACTTTTTCTTTGAAGCTTGGATGCCAGATACGGCGGGTGGTAATCCTTATTGGGTGGATGCAAATGTTATTTATAACTTGATAACCGATATGAAAGATGAGCCTATCAATCCAACCGGATATAATCTTTTTCAGAATTATCCAAATCCATTTAATCCTTCAACAACAATAAAGTACACACTGAATACTCAATCGCATGTAAAACTGAACATTACAAATATTCTCGGAGAGACTGTTTTAAATGCAATTGACGAAATGAAAGATGCGGGAGTTTATGAATATAATTTTAACGCCTCCAATCTTTCGACTGGGATCTACTTTTATCAATTGGTTGTTGGGAATTATCGGGAGATAAAGAAAATGGTTTTATTAGGGTGAGTGAAAAATTCAGAAATGAAGGATAATATAATATTGTCCACAAGGACTTTATTAACAAACTAAAATTATTAGAAATAATATTTTATTAATTTTCTATTGTTAATATTAATATAGTTTTATGACAAGTGCATAAGTAAATACGTTATTAGAATAAAATTCTAAACATTAAAAAATTGAATTAACTAATTTCAAAAACAGAGTCGACATTTAAATCAAAGGAGTATCTATGAGCCAAAGTATCTCTAGAAGAAAATTTCTTGCAAACGGTTCGAAAGGATTAGTTGCAGTTGCGTTAATTCCCTCATTTTTAAGAGGAGACTTAACAAAAGCATTTGCAACTTCTAAAGGAGAATCTATGAAACTGCAAGACTACTATAATCATTTCGGGGTGGATGAGAAGATCATTCAAGATGTTATTGCGCAGGCTCTTTCGCGCGGAGGTGATTATTGTGATCTCTATTTTCAACATCAAGTTTCAAATTTCATTGGATTAGAAGATAAAGCCGTAAACATAGCTTACACCAATGTGGCGTTTGGAGTTGGTATTCGTGTGTTAAAAGGAGATCAAACAGGATATTCATTTACTGAAGAAATTACTCCCAACGCGATGAAACTTGCTGCTCAAACCGCTGCAAACATTGCTAATGGAAGTAAAAAAGTAGGGTCAGTAAAACTAAAACTGAAGAACGTGCCAAGTTATTATCCGATTGAAACGCCCTGGGAACTTATCTCGATCGATAAAAAAATTCCTTATCTGCAAACTATTAACGACAAAGTTTTTGCCGCTGATTCCCGTATTATTAAATCCAATGTGTCTTTTTCCAACGATACTTCCTACATACTTGTCATAACTTCCGAAGGAGAAGTTACTTGCGATTATCGACCCATGGGACAAATAGCCGTATCAGTTAGTGCGGAACAAAACGGAAAACGTGAACAAAATTATTTTGATCTTTCCGGAAGAAGAGGTATTGAATTTTTTACTCCGGAAAATATCAATCGCTTAGCTTCAGAACCTGTTAAACGCACTATAGCTTTATTTGATGCGGTTAAACCTGATGCAGGAGAAATGGAAGTTGTTCTTGCCGCCGGAAGTTCGGGTATATTATTGCATGAAGCAATTGGTCATGGGATGGAAGCCGACTTCAACAGGAAAAACATTTCCATTTTTGCCGACAAGATTGGAAAACCGGTTGCGGAAAAATTTGTAACTATAATTGATGATGGAACAAATCCAAACATACGCGGATCTATCAATATCGATGACGAGGGAAATCTATCCGAAAAAACATTTTTGGTAGAGAACGGAATTCTCAAAAGTTATCTGCACGATAGAATCAGCGCGAAACATTATAATCTAAAATCAACCGGAAGCGGAAGAAGGCAATCATTCCAATACGCACCGATGCCGAGGATGAGAAATACTTATATGCTTCCCGGTCCTCATAAAAAAGAAGAAATAATTGCGAGTGTTAAAAAAGGGATTTATGCCGAGACTTTTACGAACGGACAAGTGTTTGTTGGAGCCGGTGATTTTACTTTTTATGTTAAGTCTGGATTCTTAATTGAAAATGGAAAATTAACTAAACCTATTAAAGATGTTAATATCATCGGCAATGGTCCGCAAGTATTAAAAGATATAGTGATGGTTGCGGATGATTTTGCCATGGCAGAAGGTGGCGGTACTTGCGGTAAGAATGGGCAAGGCGTTCCGGTTTCGATGGGTTTGCCAACTGTTAAAGTTTCTAAGATTACTGTTGGCGGAGTAAAAAGTTAATTATTTCATCAGAAAAAATAAAAGGAGTTTTATATGAATAGCAAAGAAAGATTAGAATTAGCCAACTGGTCTATGAAGCATGCGTTGAAATCCGGCGCAAATGAATCGGTTGTTTCCATCTACAATAGCCGTGATATTGAAATTGAATACCGCGACAAAAAAATTGAGAAACTGCAAGAGTCAACTCAAAGCGGATTGAATTTACAAGTATACTTCAATCATAAATATTCAAGCCATTCAACAAATGATTTGCGAAAAGATTCATTAGCAAAATTTATTGAGGAAGCGGTTGCCGGAACTAAGTATTTAACAGAAGATAAATTCCGTTCACTCGTTGATCCGAAATATTATCCTAAAGATTTTGCAATGGATCTGAAACTGTGCGATGATTCTTATGAAAAAATCGATTCAGCCGATCGTATTAAACTTGCCTCAGAAATTGAAGAAGCTGCTATGGTTGTAAGCGATCAAATCATCTCATCTACCGCAAGCTACTCGGATTCTTTTTACGAGATAACACGTATTCATAGCAATGGGTTTGTTGGTGAAACCAAAGGGACTTCGTTTAATGCCGGGGCAGAAGTTACTGCTAAAGATACTGGCGGCGGAAGGCCTGAAGACTATTGTTTTGTTACTACACGATTCAGAAATGAAATTCTATCCCCCGGGTATTTAGGAAAAGAGGCAGCACAAAGAGCATTAAGAAAAATTGGGCAGAAGAAAATTGAATCGGGTACATACCAAATGCTGGTTGAGAACCGCGCAAGCGCTCGATTGCTTGGTATTTTCAGCGGTGCAATGACTGCACGTTCAATTCAGCAGAAGAGTTCTTTTCTTGACGGAATGTTAAACAAAAAGATTGCCTCTGAAAAGCTTACTGTAATTGATGATCCTTTCATTGTAAAAGGATTAGGATCAAGATTATTTGATGGAGACGGAATTGCGGCAAAGAAAAGGGTAATGATTGAGAAGGGAGTTCTCAAAAATTATTTTGTTGATAATTACTATGGTAAAAAACTGGGATGGGAACCAACCACCGCTTCACCCGCAAACATTATTCTTGAGTACGGTTCCAAATCATTCGATCAATTATTGAAGGAAGTATCCAGAGGTATATTGGTTACAGGATTTCTTGGTGGAAATTCAAATCCAACTACCGGAGATTTTTCATTCGGATTGATTGGAATGTTAGTTGAGAATGGTGAAATAGTAAAGCCGGTTAATGAAATGAATATTTCGGGAAATGGAAAGGAAATATGGAATCAATTAGTTGAACTTGGTAACGATCCGTATCTATATTCTTCATACAGAGTTCCTTCAATGCTTTTTGAAGGAATTCAATTTAGCGGCATTTAAAACTATTTGTTACCATTAATAGTCCTTGAATTATTTCATCGGTTATTATATTCTCTCGATTAGTTAATTAGACATTTTTCTTTTCGAAAACCGGGTCGGGAATAACTATTGAGTCACTTGAAGATGCCAAAAATCTTACGTCGGTAGGTACCGTAAACTCATGGTTCTCTGATCAATATTTAAGACAACCCGGTTTTGATAATTTAGTCTCCTAAGCAAGATGGTTCTTATGACGCTATCTACCGTAAATGGTTTTATTGATTGGAGGTTTGTAAGAGAAACAATAGGGTGTAATTATTACTTCCTAGTATGAATTGCCCAAAAGAGAATGTTCGATAAAACTGTTGAAAACAAAAATATACGTTCCTTTTTAAACCGAAACATTACTAAGATTGGCAAAGGCGGCTTCTTTATGCCGTAAATAAAGAGGCTTCTTTACTGTTGAAGTTTGATAAGGAATGCTAAGTTGCTCTACCCGGGCGCAAGTCTCTCCATTTTCACGTTCGATAATATTGTATTTCAGAAAGGGAATAGGATCATCACATACCGCTCCTGCACCATTCATAAACTTGATATTCTTCTTCTCGTATAATTCATTCAGATGAACATGACCATGAAGCACGTATGAAACATTAAGTTTGTTAAATAACTTTATAATTTTTTTCCGTTTTTTCAGCCGCATAGTTTTTGATTCTATTTTTTTCCATAACTTACTTTGGAGTACCTCATCGCTTAGATCATGAGAATGATGATGCATTGCAACAAGAAGTGTATCTTCAATCTGGAAATTCGATTCAATTAAAGATTTAAGCGAAACTACTTGTTCAGAGCTTAAACTGCCGTTACTTCCTAGTGGATTATTCCACAAAGACCAACGGGAAATAGAGTTTAGCCCAAGAATAGAAAACGGACCTGTTTGTTTAACAAATGGAAATAAGGAGTCTTTAACTAATGTTTTAACTCCTACGAACGTTTCCGAAAATGAATCACAAAATAATTTTAAATTTTTTGTATAATCTACACCACGAATATATTTAGGAAAACTAAGTACATCCACAGCTCTGTGAGGTCCGCCAAAAATATCATGGTTACCCGGAACCACAGTGAGCTTATCTGGATCAAGAAGTCCAAACGTTGAAAATATCTCTCTTGCCAAATAAAAATCATCCGGATCGGCAGTGCTGACTATGTCTCCTGTAATAACAATATGATCAGCCCCTTCTTCAAGTACCGTTTCTAAAAGAATTTTAAAAGATTTTATATTCTCCCTGTAAAACTGTCTGCTTAAATGTGTATCTGAAATATGAACCAGTTTATAACCGGATGAGTGCGGTTTCAAATTACCGGGCGAATGAAAATCGGTATCAGTAATAAAAGGAAGTGCCTCAAGCTGCATCATGAGAAGTCCGTTTTTGTCTATAGCTGTTAAGTAATTCCTTATAACTTGAAAACATTTGATCAAAGATGTTTTGCCAATGAAAAGAAGCCGAGTGGTTATAGGCATTCGATGCTATAGCTTTTCTCTTCTCCGGATTATCAATAAGATATTCTATTTTCTCAGCCATATCTTTTCCATTATGCGGTGTAGAAAATAAACCCGATTCACCATCTTTAATTATATCAACCGCACCACCTGCTTTTGCTGCAATCGGTGCAAGTCCGGAGGCCATAGCCTCAAGAGTTACAAGTCCAAATGTTTCAGTTGTGGATGGGAATGCAAAGATATCTGCAGAAGCAAAAATTTCAGCGAGTGCAATTCCTGATTGATGCCCAAGAAAATTCACCCCCGGCATTTTTGCTTGAAATTCTTTTTGTGCAGGACCATCGCCTACAATAACCATCTCAAAGTCATCTCGCTTTTCCCTCAATATTTTATTTGCTTCGATAAGAACATGGAGGTCCTTTTCCCAGACAAGTCTGCTTACAAATAGTATGATTGGTTTTTCACCATTCCCAAATTGTTTTCTCCATGCAGGAGATCTTCGTTTAGGATTGAACAGAGCTTCATCGACACCATTCGGCAAATACTCAAGTTCATGAAAATTATGCTGAAGAAGTTCATCCAGAATTGGACGGGTAGGGACAAACGTGCGATCAATATTATTGTATAACGAACGTGAAATTTTCCATGTCAATTCTTCTAAAGCTGATAAATGATAATAGGGAAGATATTTCGGGAAGTGTGTATGATAAGTGGCAACAACCGGAATGTTAAAAACCTCTCCGTATTTCATTGCACTGAATCCAAGTGGACAAGGACTATTGATATGCAAAATATCGGGATTGAATTTTTCAAGTACCTTTGCAAATGTTTGGTACCCCGGAATAGCAAGACGATATTTTTTTTGCAACGGCATTGTTACGGAAGGAACTTGATACATAGAGACCAATTGCTGATGCGCTTCCGGAAGAACTGAACTGATTGCTATTACTTCATGGTTACGTTCTAAAGCCCCCTCAATCATTTTATAAAGAACACGAGTAACACCATCCTGGTCTACTTTTAGCGATGCGTTGAAATATGCTATTCTGATATCATCCTCCTTACAATTTTATTTCCGCAAGTAAACTTACAGTTGTACTATTATGATAATGTTAAGGAAGTGTTATCGAATTGTTAAAAAATATAGGGTTACTACAATTAGCAACCCATGGTAATTTCGTGGAATTCTATACTTATGCTCTGTTTAATTATAAGTAGGTGGTCTTTCAGATGAAGCAATTAAAAACATAAATGAAATAAAGCTCGAGGGAAAACATAAAAGTTTATAACAAATACGACTTCATATATACTGCTGATGTTTATGCGTACTTCTTCAATGTTCTTTCCGCCAAAAGAAAATCGTAATGGTGTATAAGGTTTTGATAGTCTCCAACAACTTAAATTTCCCGGTAATATTCTCTACGGAGGTTATTTCTTCTTCAATACAAATCCTGATGAAGGGGGAACGTTAATTTTTCCGGAAATAGTCTCAATAGCTTTAGTTCCTGCTTTTTCGGGATTTACTAAAACTTCCCATTTACCTTTTGGTAATTGAAATATTTCACTTTTTGTTAAGTCAGCATTAACGAGAACAATCAATTCTTCTTTTTCGTAGTTTAAGTGATAACCTAAAGCGAATTCATTCTGACTCTGGGAGAAGAAAGAGACGTTTTCGTGTGGGGATCTTCTAAATGCTTCAAATTTATTTCTTAATGCAATTAAACCTTGATAATACTTAAGCAAGTCTTTATTTGTTTCTGCATGTGAATAGTTGATATAATTAACTTCGTTGTCTTTGTCGTAAGTATTATGGTCAATTCTTCCTTTGTGTGAATCGTTAACATCAATGTTGTGAGGAATAACTTTTGTCCGGGCAAATTCTTGTCCTGAATGAATCATTGTTATTCCCTGCGAAGTGAAGAGGAATAATGCCCCGAGTTTATTCAGTTTTAACTGAAGCGGCGTGAGTTTAACAAATTTATCGACATCTTTAATTATAGTTGTATCGGAAGCATCTTTTAAACCGATTCTGATAAAATCTCCGAGCGTATAACCGTCGTGCGACTCAAGATAATTTACAGAATGCTCTTTCTTTTGGAAAAGCCCAAGTGTATCCGTAATTAATGTTCCGTTAACATAACTTTTAATTCGCTGTGGATTATTATTTCCGTACCATTTACCGAAAATCCAACCATGTCCGTTATTTGGATTTTCTCCTTTTATTCCATTTCTTATTTGATCATTCCAACTTCCCCATCCGCGAAGAGAAAAACCCATAGGATCATATCCGCCGCCCCAGGGTTCGGCTACAAAAACTACATGGGGATTAATCTTTTGTGCTTCAAAAATTATATCTTCGAGAGTTTCCCAATCAATCAATTTACCGAGATCAAAACGGAAACCGTCTACATGATATTCTTTCATCCAGTAAAGAATACTTTCGATAATTAATTTACGCATCATTGGTCGTTCGGTTTTCAAATCGTTACCGCAGTAACTTTCTGCGATGTAATTTCCGTTTGCATCTAATCTGAAATAATATTCTTTATCTATTTCCTTAAGGTTGCCGAATTCATATTCCGAAAGATGGTTATAAACGACATCCATAATTACAGCAATTCCTTCTTTGTGGAATGCTTTAACCATATTCTTAAAATCATTAACCTGCTTCCCCGATTTACCCTGCCATGTATTCCATTGAAGGTCGGGAACCGCATCACTATAATAAGCTTCGGGGGCAAAAAATGCGGCAGTCATGTAACCCCAATGATTTCTTTCATAAGGATTCCATGTATTCAATCTTCCGAGTAAAGAATCTTTATAAGGAATTTCTATATTGGCGAATTCCTGAGCGGGTAAAAGTTCAACGGTATTTACACCAAGATTTTTGATATAACTAATACCACCGGGTTTATTCTTTTCAGTTAAACCAAGATAAGTCCCTTTTTCAGAAACTCCCGATGAAGGGTGAACTGTCATATCACGAACATGCATTTCATAAATAATTAAATCACGCCAATCACGTTGAATCCATTCATCGCCTTCCCAATCATAATCAAATTCTTTAATCACAATCCCTCTTCTGGGGGATAAATATGTATTGTAAGATGTAACAGCTTTAGCGTAAGGATCAAGAGAAATTACTCTTTCTTTGGTTGTATCATCACCGCTGTTAAAAACTTGAAAGCCGTAATAAAGTCCATATAATTCCCCTTCAAGTGAAGTTTCCCAAACTCCATCTTTATCTTTTTCGAGCGGAAATCGTTCGGGCTTAGTTTGTTCGGGTTCGTTAAAAGTACATAATACAACAGCAAGTGCTTGAGGGGCGAAAATTCTGAAAACAGTATTTCCATTTTCAACAAACGACCCGAGTTTTTTTGTCGAATAATATTTGTCGAGGTCTTTTAGTTTTTTTACATAGTCTTGTTGATGAGTTGATAACCGTTTTGTTTTCTCGCTGATTAACAATGAGGCACCTGTAGATTTATTGAAAAATATAATAATGGATAAACAAATTAAAAATATTCTAGCTGTCATGAAGTTTCTCCAAAAGTTGAAACCAAAAAATATATATCTGAAATTTATTCTCTTCTTACCAATTGAACAAATGAAATCTTTTTTAACGCATTAGTTATGATTGAATATTGTCATCAGTATGATGAGAGAGAGTGGTCATACTGAACTTGATTCAGCATCTTTCTTATTGCAGAATTAGCTGCTGATTGTCATCAGCATGACAAAGAGCGAGTCTGGTCATACCGAACGATATTCAGAATCCTACTTGTCACGGCACAAGATGTTGACTTTAGTCTCAATAAGAGGTGTGAGTACTAACCCGTTGTGGATTGAGAATGGGGAGAAGTTTAAGCCTCGATAATCTTTTTAACCGAAATAATTACTGGGAGGATGGAAATATCATTTTTTCGGAATAAAAAATGGAATGAAAAGTAAATCCCAGCTAATGAAACTCCCGTAAGAAACGAAAAAAGTTCTTTCAATTCAAAGTGTTGAAAGATAGAATATCCGGCGAGTATTCCCGCAATAAATAATACCAATGGAACTAAATATAATTGACTGCTTGCTTTTAATATATTCCCCCCGTTAACTGAAAAGCGGACAACATCCCCCGGAGCAACTCCAAAAGGATCAACTACTTCAATACTATTTTCAAAATCTGAAGACGGTTTACAGAAAAGTTTTGCTGAGCATTCTTTACATTCGTCTTTATTGGTGAGAATAACTTCGGCATATTTCCCATTAATTTTTCTGACGATACCCTCTTCGATAAATTCTTCTTTCATCGTAATTCTAATTTTTTGAGAAATTATTTTTTCGAATCACTTTTGTACTGCATTTATCGAACGGTATTTTGGATTCATCAAACTTATCATAATCGATTACGGCTAGATAATTATCCATTACAACGCCTCCGTCAGATTTCCTTGCGCATATTCCGCATCCCATACATGAGACATGACAAACGTTTTTCGATGTTTTGGGGTCATCGTGATTTTTACAGAAAACAAATACTTCTCTATCTTCAGGGTGCATTTCGATTATATTGCGCGGACAAGCTTTAACGCACATTCCGCAGCCGGTACAAAGTTCATCAATTACTTCCGGTAACCCTTTTTCATTCATTACCATTGCATCAAATGGACAAGCAACTACACAATCAGCACCTCCAAGACATCCGTATAAACAGAGTTTATCGCCGCCTGAAATTTGTGCCATTGCCGAGCAGGAAAGAGGTCCATAATAAGTAGTCATTTTCTTTACTGCTTCTTCATTATCGCCGCAGCATAAAATTCTTGGTAACATTCTTACAGATGTTGAGGCATCAATGCCCATTAGTGTTGCGACATCTATTGATGTGTCTTGTCCACCAACCGGACAACCGGTAACGGGAGCCTTTCCTTCAACAACATTAACGGCGAAATCGTAACAACCGGCATAACCACATCCGCCGCAATTTGCGCCGGGAAGAACTTCGTTAACTTGAGCAATTAAAGGATTTTCCTCAACCCGTAATTTTTTATCGGCTACAGCAAGAGCCCCGGCAAATATGAATCCAAGTCCTCCCATTGTAGCAACGGCAAGAATAATTCCTAAGTCCATTAACTATCTCCAAACATATTTATTAAATCCCGATGAAGTAAAAACCTCACCGGAGTTATTAATTATCATTCCTTCAATCGAAGAATTACTTTCGATTAATTTCATTCCTTCATCTTTTCCCAAAACAAATATTCCTGTTGCAAATGCATCTGCTGTAAGATCATCTTTTGCAATGATTGTAACACTTTGGCATCCGTTTGCCGGAAATCCATTTGCAGGATCAATTATATGATGATATCGTTTTCCGTTTATCTCAAAATATTGTTCATAATCCCCCGAAGTTGCAACCGAGATATTATCAATCATTAAAGTTTTAACAATCTCATTTGTTTTACGCGGATGTTGAATTCCGACTTTCCAGTTGCTGCCGGAAGTTTTAATCTCGCCCCCAGCGTTTATTAAATAATCGGTTATCCCCAAATCGCTCAATACTTTAGCCGCACAATCAACAGCATAACCTTTTACTATAGCGCCGAAGTTGAATGAAACATTTTTCTTTTTGATTAAGATAGAATCGGTTTTTAGTTCAATATTTTCCCATCCTGAATTACTTAATCCCAAAGATAAAATTGAGTCCTCCGGAACAGTTGGATTTTCAGAACCAAAATTCCAAAGATTTATAATGTTTCCTGTTGCAATATCAAAAGCACCGTTTGTGGCTTTAGTAATATCGTTACACTTTGAAAGTATACAAAACATTTCAGAATCAATGTTAAAGTCTGTTTTACTACCGTCTTTATTTATTATCGAAATAATACTTGTATCGTTATAAGTTGAGAAAACATTATTTATTCTTTCAAACTCGGCAAAGGCTTTATTTATAGCATTATTAGCGGTCTCATCTGATTTTCCCCGAACAATAATTTCAACAAGAGTTCCCATCGTTATTCTTTCTCGTTTAACGGTGCTATCCGCCGAGTCATATTTATACGAACCGAGAAAAAACCCGGCAACAAAAAAGAAAAGGAAAATTCCGCCTGCTATAAGAAAGTTTTTCAAGCCTGTTCAATCCTTAAGATAACTTTATTCGGCGCACATGCAATAAAATCACCTTTGGAAATAGCATGTCCGCTTTGCTTACACAATTGATGTCTGCAAGAGGAAGAATGAACATGTGCAAAACCGTCACCAATATTAAATACAACTTTTCCCTGACTACCATTTGCAGAAAGAGTAACACCTTTTCGGTTGAGGTTAATTTTTTCGATTATCCCTTTTTCATTTTCTATAACGGCAACTTTATCGTAGCTATTGAATAAATCGAAGAATGAATTTTCTTTAATTTCAGCTTGAAGAAGATAAACCCCATCTTTTCCGGTAATTGAATTTCTTATATCAATAAATCTTTGCGAAAAATCCGATTCAGGAGAATAGATATAGGAATTGCTTTCTTTAAGGAGAATATCTGCCGGTAATGGGGAATTAAGTTTGCTGATATTAACTATAACTTTGTTTCCTGAAATGATATTAATACCATCTCTTGCAATTCTTGTTTTAATTACTGAAGCTAAAGAATGATCCCCTTTTACATATAATTCAAACGGATTATTTCTAAGCGTTGTATCTATAAATGAATTTAACAAAGCTATAATGCTTTCTTTATCCTCCGGGACAAACCCGCAAAGAATCAGATTTTTGTTTGTTGAACTATTTGAAACAAATTTTCCTACTGTCAATCCACCGCCAAGAGAAACGGCAGCTAAACCTGATAATTTTAAAAATGATCTTCTTGAAATCATTGAATTTATTCCTTATAAAAATATTATGAAATCATTCCGGCAAAACCCATAAAAGCAAGCGCAAGAAGTCCGGCTACAATAAGTGTAATCGGTGCGCCTCTAAATGGTTTGGGAACGTCAGCCAATTCGAGCTCTTCCCGAATTCCGGCCATAATTATCAATGCTAATGTGAAACCGGCACCTGCACCAAGACCGAAGAAAATTCCTTCAAGAAATGAATAATCTTTCATTGCTATCAACAAAGCCAAACCAAGGATTGCGCAGTTTGTCGTTATTAATGGAAGAAAAATTCCAAGTGCACGGTAAATCGGTTGACTCACTTTTTTAATAAACATTTCGACAAATTGAACTAAAGAAGCTATTACAAGAATAAATGCGGGAATTTGTAAAAACTCAAGATTATTCGGAACAAGCACTAAAAACCAAATCAGCCAACTGACAACAGCAGTAATTACCATTACAAATGTTGTTGCCATTCCCATTGATAAAGCCGAAGAAAATTTATTTGATACACCGATAAACGGGCAAATGCCAAGGAACATCGAAAGGACAAAGTTGTTGATTATCGCTGCTGATATAAATAATAAAAAGTATTCCATTTTATGCCTCCGGCTCTGCTAATTGAACTTGTTTACTTGCACGGAATTTCTCAAGTATATTTTCACGCTCTTTCGATTTTTTAGAATCGACATAAAAATTTGCTAATCCCATTAATAATCCTAAAGTTAAAAATGCGCCTGCGGGGAGAATCATAATCAGCCAGGGTTCAAACATTTGCGGCATTAGTTGATAACCGAGAAGTGTCCCCGATCCTATTATTTCTCTTATTCCACCGATTGTAAATAGTGCGAGTAGAAAACCTGTTCCATTACCTAATGAATCCATCAAAGCACGAATTGGAGTGTTCTTTGATGCGAATGCTTCCGCACGTCCAAGTATAACACAGTTAACAACTATAAGTGGAATGAATGGTCCGAGTGCTTTACTTAATTCGGGGAATTGTGCTTTCATTACCAAATCGGCAATGGTTACAAATGTTGCAATTATAACTATGTAAGAAGCAATGCGTACTTGTGGAGGAATTAATTTTCTGATTAACGAAATAATTAAACTGGAAAGAACAAGTACAAACGTAGTTGCAAGAGCCATCGCAATACCGTTAATTGCGCTTACCGTAACGGCTAATGTCGGACACATCCCAAGTACTTGTTTGAAAACGGGATTTATTTCCCACAAACCTTTCGTATATTCTTTTAAGAGAGTTACCTGTTTTTTCATAAACTACTCCCTTCCTTTGCTTCTGCTTTTCGAAGCGCTTCAATTCCATTATTGATAATGGCAACAACGGCTTTGGAAGAAATTGTAGCACCGGTTATTGCCTGAATCTCATTATCTTTTGTCGGAGGTGCCCCTTTAACCCATTCAATAGGTGAGGAGGTATTTAACTTATTGAACTGACCTTTAAACGGCTCTTCTAAAATTTTTGTGCCGAGTCCGGGTGTTTCGATTTGGTCAAGCACTTCCATCGCAAGAATAGTATTTAGATCAGGCTTCAGTCCAACCATTAATCTAATCTTTCCCTGAAAACCGTTCCCTTCATAAGGGAGTGAATAACCAATGAAATTTTTCTCTTTATCGAAAACTTTATATGCTTCAAATTTTACCGTAGTCATTTTTTCATAAGAAGAAGCATCAGGCTGAACAAGAAAAATTGCACGTTCAGTTTCAGCTTTTTGATTAGCTGCAATAAGAGGTGTTGCCCAACTATTAACAAAAGATAAGGCTCCCCCGGCAATTATTCCTATAAAGCCGAGAGTTATAATCATTTTTGCTGTATTATTCATTTTACCGCTCCGAAAGTTTTTGGTTGTGTGAAGCGATTAATTAAAGGAACAAATCCATTCATAAAAAGAATTGAGAACATTACGCCTTCAGGAAGTCCGCCATAAACTCTAATCAAAACTACAAGGAGTGAAATCCCCATTCCGAAAATCCACATTCCCTTTGCAGTTATAGGAGAAGTTACCCAATCGGTTGCCATGAAGAACATTCCGAATAAAAATCCCCCTGCAAAAATGTGGAAGAAAGGATCGGGATTTTTAACGGGATCAACAAACCAGAGTATTCCGCCGAATATTATCATTCCTAATATCATAGAAACGGGAATTCTCCAATTCACAACACCAATTGCAATCAGAAAGACTCCGCCGATAATAACGGCTAATGCTGAAGTTTCCCCAATCGATCCACCTATATTTCCCCAAAAGAGAGGTGATAAGGAGGTGTGAATTTGATCAAACTTCATTGAAGCGAGCGGAGTTGCTTTTGTTGTGGCATCTAAGGCAAAGTTCGGGATTGTCCATGTTGTCATTGCTACCGGAAAAGAGGCTTGCAAAAAGGCTCTTCCGGCTAAAGCGGGATTAAAAATATTATATCCCAATCCGCCAAAAACTTCTTTGCCGATTCCGATTGCAATAACTGCACCGATTATTGTTCCGAATAAAGAAAAATTCGGTGGAAGTATCAGAGCTAACAGCAAACCTGTAATTACTCCGCTCCCGTCGGTAATTGTGATTTTTCTTTTTCTGATATATTTGATTAATGCTTCTGTTCCAAGTGCTGTTCCGATACTCATTGAAATTATCACAAGTTGATACCATCCGAAAAAGAGTACAGCCGAAACAACAGAAGGAATCAATGCTGCTACTACAAGCCACATTGCATATTGAGTCGACCAGCGCGAATGAATATGAGGCGAGCTTGTGAGTTCTAATCTGTAAGAAGGATTTTCTGTAACTGTTTCCATTTATTACTTTGTTGATTCAATAAATTCTGAATTTATATTTCTTTCACTTTAATAATTATTTTGCTTTTTCCATTACTTTCTTTTTACCAAGTCTTATCCATTGAACAAGCGGAATATTTGCGGGACAAGTATATGCACATGTACCGCATTCCATACAAACACGAATATCGAGAGCTTCAGCCTCTTCAATTTTACCAAGCTGGCTATAACGTGCTAATTTTGTTGGAATAAGATTAACCGGGCAAGCTTCAACACATTTACCGCATCTTAAACAGGGTGTTTCCGGTTTTTCGGCAACTTCTTGCTTTGTTAGAACAAGTATTCCTGATGTAGCCTTCATAACCGGAGCAGAAAAATCGTATTGAGAAACTCCCATCATCGGACCGCCAACTACTACTTTTATTGCATCATTAGTAACTCCGCCGCAATAGTTTAGAACTTCATCAATTGGGGTACCGACACGGACAATTAAATTTTTACTCTCTTTAATTCCATTCCCGGTTATTGTAAGTGCGGCTGTTATAGAAGGCTCCCCTTTAACCACGGCTAAATAAATTGAGATTGCAGTTCCGATATTCTGAACAATTATTCCGGAATCTAAAGGCAATTTACCGGGAGGAACTTCTCGTCCGGTTAATGCTTTAATCAACATTTTTTCGGCGCCTTGCGGATATTTAGTTTCAACTGCTTCAACGGAAATATTGGTAAAAGTTTTAGCCGCTTTTTTCATTGATTCAATAGCAAGCGGTTTGTTGTCTTCAATTCCGACAATTCCTTTATCAACTCCGGTTGCTTTCATTATAAGCTGAAGTCCCGCCAACACCACTTCAGGCTGTTCGAGCATGTAGCGGTAATCTCTTGTAAGATAAGGCTCACATTCGCAGCCGTTTAGAATTATGTAGTCAATCTTTTTATCTTTTGGAGGAGAGAGTTTAACCGATGCGGGGAATGCAGCCCCTCCTTGCCCAACAATTCCGGCAAGCCGAACACGTTCAATGATTTCTTCAGCAGAAATAGTTTCACCGTTTAACGTGGGAAGAAAATCAAATTCTTCAATCTCAGAAGGTTCAATAATTATAGATTCTTTTGGAAATCCGGATGTATTAACAGTCGTTGTTACTGCAGTTACTTTTCCGGTTACGGGACTGTGAATTGGTGATGAAACCACTCCCTGAGCCTCTGCGATTACCGATCCAGTTTTAACCTCACTCCCTTTTTTTACTAAAGATAGAGCAGGTTTACCAAGATGCTGTGATAATGGAACAATAATCCTCTTCGGAAGAGTCATTATTTCAAAAGGTTTATCTTTTGATGGTTGTTTATATTCCGGCGGATGTACACCGCCTTTAAATGTTTTATGCTTTGAAAAAGAAAACATCGTTTTATCCGGTATTCATTAATAGCTCCTTATATAGCCATAAACTATGCCAATACGAAAGCCCAAAAAACTTTGTTTATATTGAAATTTCAAAGAAAAGAGAGAATGCTTTTCAATTATGAAAATTCTTTTTTCCATAGAATGGAAAGATGAAGGTTGCGTTTTATCAATGATAGTTATTAAACAAATAATAACCTCAATATGAATTGATTATTCTTTATTTCTAAAAGCAATTTTTTGATGTGCAAAACAGTTCAAATGTTTAAAACCCCCACTCTTTTACTTGTCAATGGAGTCAACTTAAGGATGAAATGGGGCTATCCGAAGGATTCCTTTGGAAAAGCCTAAAGTATCTTTTATAATCTTGTTCCGTCAGCTTGGCAAAGCCATCCCTATGGGAGAAACCACGGGCAGTTCAGACTTACGCAACACACTCTTTATCTTTGGATTAAAACCCAACTGCATACCAGTCCTCTTTTTATGTTGAATATATATCACATTAGTGATATATTTACGAAAAAGGAAATATAAAAATGATACGAACAATAATTTCACTTCCGCGAGAAATAAAAGTTTGGCTGGATGATTATTCCAAGAAAAAAAATAAACCAACAGCCGAGACAATCAGAGAAGCATTAAAAGAATACAAGGAAAAAGTTGAATCCAATAAAACTGATTCACTTTCTGCGACAGCAGGTTTATGGACGGAAAGAGAAATTGAGGGAAATGAATATGTTGAAAAATTAAGATCAGAGTGGTAATCTTATGGTCGGAAAATATCTTATCGATACGGTAATTATTATTGATCACTTAAATGGAATTACAAAAGCGACTCAATGGTTAAATAAAAACAAAGATTCATATATTAGTCCGATTACAAGAGCAGAAGTATTGACCGGAGCGGAAGAAAAGGAGAAGCACTCAATTAAAATACTCCTTGATAGTTTTGAAACACTCGCAATCAATAATGAAGTTGCAGACTTAGCAGCAGAGTTGAGAAAAAAACATAGACTTAAACTCCCGGATGCATTGCAAGCAGCATTAGCTGTAATTTACAAAGTTGAACTTGCAACAAGAAACACAAAAGATTTTAATAAAGATATGGGATTTGTGAAAATTCCATATAAGTTTTAACTCAAGTTGAGGAATTTTTTGCCGTTCGATTCAGATTATTTTCCATAACTATGAATTAAAATAAAATTGCCGTCGGTTTCAACCGACGGAGAATGAAAACAAGAAAAGAAAAAGGGCTTTAGCCCCATTCTTAGAATTTAATATGGCTATCCGAAGGATTCCTTCGGGAAAGCTCAAAGTATTTGTTTGCAATCTTGTTCCGTTAGCTTGGCAAAGCCATCCCTATGGGAGAAGCAGACGGCAATTTTGCAATGAAAAGTTTTGTAACAGAAGCTAAATCTGTTTGATAATAAAAAACACAAACTCCAAAACCGATTCATCGGTTTACTCACATTCAATTTTGTCTCTCCTTTTCAATTGTGGAAATTCCGATAAAACCTGATATGAAAAAATCACCGCGATTGCAGTTTTTGGATTCCGGATTAATAAATTATAAAAACGGGATTCAAGGTGAACTCTTAGCCATCAAAGACTTGTGCACATATTACAAAGGTTATTTAATTCCACATATAGTCAGACAGGAGGTTATTTCGATAAACAATTTATCCAATACCAAGCCTAATTTTTGGGTGAGAGAAAAAACTCAATCATCAGCGGAAGTTGATTTGTTGATTCAATTTAAAGGTAAAGTAATTCCGGTTGAAATTAAATCGGGAAGCTTTGGTAAATTAAGATCGCTTCATCAATTTATGGAAAGAGCAAATCATAATTTTGCTGTGCGGATTTATGGCGAAGAGTTTTCCATTCAGAAAGTAAAAACTCCAAACAACAAAGAGTTTCTTTTGATGAATATGCCTTATTACTTGGGGACTAAAATCTTTGATTATCTCGACTACTTTGTCATCGGCAATAGATAATTTCCATTGCCGCCCGATTCAGAGCGGGTTTCATAAGAAACAAATTGCCCCGACTATTATTACATTTTTTATATCGGTTAGAAAGTCGTTTCAGGAAGCATTAGGTAAGCTATTATTCAGAATAGTCGAGGATTAATGATTTTGTATGCCCGCAACTGCAAACAAATTTAATCTCCCTGATGTTTTCGTTTTCATCTTTTCGAAGAATAACTTTAATACCGTCTGCGTCTTCATCATCAATTGAGATTTTTACTTTACCTTCAAAATCAGCATTCTTGGATTTAATAAGTTTGCTCCTGCTTCCGTTAGGAGTATGTTTCATTTCATTAAAAATCGGTTCATTAAATTCATTTTCCATCGTATTACACTACTTTATTTATTTGATCGGCAATTTTTTCTAAGGGAAGAATAAGGTCAGCAAACCCGGCATCTACAATAGCTTTTGGCATTCCGTATACAATACAAGATTCTTCATCCTGCGCAAAAGCATGACCTCCAAGATTTTTAATCTCTTTAATGGCTTCAAAACCATCCTTTCCCATTCCTGTCATAATTATACCAAGAGTCGATTTACCAAACACCTCAATTACTGAATTCATCATAACATCAACCGAGGGTCTGTGAAGTGTTGTAGAAGGTTCTTCAGAAATATTTATTAGTACTTGATTCATAGAAGTTTTTTTTAGCGTCATGTGAAAACCGCCCGGGGCAATATAAACAAACCCATTTTTCACAACTTCATTATTTTCAGCTTCGTGCACTTCAACATTGCTCATTCCGTTTAATCGATCAGCTAATGACTTTGTAAATTTTGGCGGCATGTGCTGAACAACAAACAATGGAACCGACATTTCTTTTTTAAGAAGCGGAATTACTTTCTGAAGCGACATTGGTCCGCCCGTTGATATACCAAGGGCAATAGCTTTATAATTGATTTTGGGAAGAGGTTTATTGGTGTGCTCTGTATAAGTTGTTTTTGTTGTTGATTTACTTGAAATGCTTCTTAACCGTTTCAACCGTTCGGTTAATGATCTCTGCTTTACAATTTCTTTTACCTTACGGACAAGATCTTCTTTAATCTTGATGATATTTATATTAACAAAAGATAATTCCTTCGGAATAAAATCAACCGCACCAAGTTCCATTGCTTTTAAAGTTGAATCGGCTCCTTCAGTAGTCAAAGAACTAACCATAATAACCGGGACCGGGCAATCTTTCATGATTTTTTGAAGAGCTGTTAATCCGTCCATTTTGGGCATTTCGATATCAAGGGTAACGATATCAGGCATAGAAGATTTGACAAGATTATAACCTTCCAGTCCGTCTCTTGCCGTACCGATTACTTCAATTTCACCGCTGCTTTCCAACATGATAGATAACGATTTCCGCATGAATGCAGAATCATCGATAACTACCGCTTTAATTTTTCGCAACAACTTTACTCTGCTATTTTGTGAATAAGTTCACTTATATCAAGAATCATTACAACTGTACCATCTCCCATAATTGTAGAGCCGGCAATACCGTGAACCGTTCCTAAATAATTACCAAGAGATTTAATTACAACTTCTTTTTGTCCAACTAATTTATCAACCTTAATTCCGAATTTTTTCTCTGCAATTCCAACAACAACAACATATTGCCAGATTTGTGATTCAGCTTTACTATCTTTTTTATATAAAAGATCATCAATTGAAATTAATGGTAAAACTGTATCACGCAATTTAATAACTTCGTGTTGATTTATTGTATTAATATTATCGGCATGAACCCTTACAACTTCAATGACTGAATTTAAGGGAATAACAACCATCTCTTTTCTAACTTTAACAATCATACCCGGTATAATTGCAAGCGTTAATGGAAGTTTGATTATTATTTTTGAACCGAATCCGGGATTTGAGTCAATGTTTATAATACCGCGCAGCTTAGTAACGTTAGTTTTAACAACATCCATCCCGACACCCCTGCCGGAAACATTAGTTACAACTTCGGCGGTTGAAAAGCCGGGAAGAAAAATTAAATTAAGTGCTTCCTGTCGTGATAATTCTTTAGCTTTATCTTTAGTAATTAAGCCTTTAGAAACAGCTTTATCTTTTATGATTTCGGGATCAATTCCTTTTCCATCATCTTCAACAGAAATGATAATGTTATTTCCTTCGTGTTCGGCTGAAAGAGTGATTGTTCCGAGCGGAGTTTTCCCCCCCTTTTTTCTTACATCGGGAAGCTCTACGCCATGATCAACTGAATTTCTTATAAGGTGAACAAGCGGGTCATTTATTTCTTCGATTAAAGTTTTATCTAATTCAGTTTCTTCCCCTTTAATGATTAGTTCTATTTCCTTATTTGTCTCTTTAGAAAGATCTCTTACCAATCGAGGGAAGCGGTTAAATACTTTTCCAATTCTGACCATTCGAGTTTTCATCACTACAAGCTGAAGTTCGTTAGTCATTAAATCTATTTGCTTTGTAGCATCGGCTAAATCACGGGAGAGTTTTGCTCCTTCATTTTCAAGTGCAAATTCTGAATTAACTTGAGCTAATCTGTTTCTTCCGAGTACTAATTCAGAAACTATATTCAGTAAGTCATCCAATCTTTGTACATCAACACGAATAGTATTTTCAGAGGCTTTTGTTTGTGTCGATTTTGATTGCTCTTCACCGTTTCCTTTTACTTGTTGTACCGTAATTGTTTTTTTCTCTTCGATTGGATTTTCATCTAACTCATCTTCGAGAGATTCAATTTCCATTTCCAAAGATTCAACAGGTTTAACAATTTCGGTTTCTTCTTTTATACTTTTTTTCTTTTTGGATACAGGTTTTGGTTCTGCAGATTTTTTGGGAGGAGCAGCTTTTTTGTTTTTAGGTTTTGCTTTTTCCTTTTCTTTCACTTCAGATTTTATTACAACATTTTCACCTTTGTTACCGCTTTCTAATGACTGAATCAGCAGGTTAAGCTTTTCAACGGTATCTTCAATTGGTACATCTTCGCTTTTATTCAACTCAATAGAAACCAATAAACTTTTTATTTTATCGAAGGAGAGAAGTATTGCATCCATTATTACTGAATTTAACTGAATTTCCTGTTTGCGAAGTTTATTAAGAATATCTTCGCATCTGTGAGTAACTTTGGTAAGGCGTTCAAGCCCAAGAAATCCGGATGTTCCTTTGATAGTATGAAATGCACGAAATATCTGGTTAAGAAGATCAAGATCGTTTGCATTTTTTTCTAATTGCATTAAATCTACATCAAGGTTTTCAAGTATTTCTTTAGTTTCAACAATAAAGCTATCAACAATTTCCGCCATTTCCGGATCAACGAGCATCGGGTTCATTTTATAATTCCATATTATGAAAAGAGTTTATCGATTTCATCTTGCGATGCATTTTCTAATTGAGTTTTTATTATGTCATCTACATTTTGTTGATTTTCATCTGATTTGGAGTAACGTGCATTGGGGTCAAAAGATACTCCCGCCGGAACCGGCATTGAGAGATTTCCGAAGTCTTTAATTTCATTAACCGCCAAATCGGAAACTAACGCCGAAAGCCTCTCTTGTACAGATTCAATTAGGTGATTAACTGCTGCAAGTTGTTGTGCTGTAATATCCTGAACTTGTAATGAAAGAGTTATGTTATATGCCTGATCCTTAATTTTATTTAATGCTTCATAAGAAGATTTTATAGTAAAACCCGTATCGGATTTAGATTTGCATTCTTCAAAAATCTTTAACGCTTCCTCATTATCTTTAATGAAAGGGTGAAGTGATTCGAAAAGTTTTTCTTTTTCGTCTTCATTGTTTAATAAAGATTTAAAACCTTTCTCAATTCCTCTAACTTCATTTGTAACACCATCAACTAAATCCAAAATTTCGGTTGTTGCTAATTCAGTAGCGCTTGTAACATTGGTCAATTGGTGTGAAGCTTTTGGAATTTTCGAAGTGCTGTCTGCAATAGAATGATTAATATTTTCGAGAAGCGGAACCGTATCTTTCATAAAATCGACAAGACTCTGAATTATGGGGACAAGTTTTTCGCCATAAATAAAGAGCGATTTTAAGTCGTGTAATTTTTCGAATAACGAATTCATGTTAGTTGCTGGTTTCATATAACTTCCCATTTTTAAGATACAGAGGCTAAAATCTGGTCAATTTTTTCCCTTAAAATTTGTGGTGTAAATGGTTTAACCACATAGTTATTTACGCGGGCTTTGAGTGCATCGATAATATCTTCTTTAACACCTCTGGTAGTAACCATTAATACCGGAAGAGAGGTGGTTTTTTCATCACTTCTAATAGCCTTAATAAGTTCTAAGCCCGAGAGAACGGGCATGTTCCAATCGGTAATAACAAAGTTTATCGCATCATCGGTTGACAATTTAGTTAATGCCTCTCTGCCATCACCCGCTTCAACTATTTCTTCATAACCAAGGTTACGTAAAGAATTAACTACGATTCGCCTCATTGTAACCGAATCATCGACAACAAGAAATTTAAGTGACATAATGTTCCTCTGAATTCTTTAATTTAAATATTTTGAAACTTCGTATAACATTCTTTTTGAATCGAATGGTTTGATGAGATAAGAATTTGCTCCGATTTCAATTCCCTGATCAATATCATCTTTACTTGTAAGAGAAGATAGAATAATAATCGGAATTTCTTTGAACTCTTCATTTGATCTAACCGTTCGAATAAGTTCAAAGCCGTCAATGTTAGGCATGTTTAGATCGGTTATGATAAGATCAATTTTTTCAGCAGGGAGCATTTCTAAAGCCTGCATACCATCAGATGCTGAAAGAATTTCGTAACCTTTCATTGCTAAAGCAAAGGAAACAAACTTTCTTATTGTCGGTGAATCATCGGCAACAAGTATAACCTTCTTCATTCTATTTTCTACTCCTTTTTATATCCGATAGTTTTAGGAAAACTCACAACTTTAAATGCTTTTGAAACACCATGAAGGGTTTCAGAATAACCGATAAACAAATACCCGCCCCGTTGTAGTGAATTGTACAGATGTTGAACAACCTTAATTTTGGATTTAAGATCAAAATAAATCAATACATTGGCACAATAAATTAAATCGAAACCTGACATCACCTTCATCCCGGCATCATCATAAAGATTTAGGAGTTTGAATGAGACCATTTTTTTTATTTCCGGAATGATTTCAAAGCCGCTCCCGTTAAATTTAAAATATTTTTTTAGATAATAGGGGGGCGTATTCCTTATTGCGTATTCTTTATAGACGCCTCGTTTAGCTGTGTCAACCACAGCGTAACTGATATCTGTACCCACTATTTCAATATCAAGATTAGGTGCTTTAGGCTTTATTAATTCATTAATAACAATGGCGGTTGAATAAGCCTCTTCACCCGAAGATGAGGCAGCACTCCAAATCCTAATTTTGGGTCTGCCAATTTTTCCTTTTTGTTCCAGCAATTGAGGTATTACAGTAGAGACTAACGCATCCAGTTGAGGTTGATTTCTAAAAAAGAAGGTCTCGTTAATTGTGATTGCTTCATATAGATATCGCATCTCAAGGTTGCGGTTAGTATTGAATTTAAGATAGTCCAGATATTCATCAAAAGAATTTAAACCGAGATATGTAACTCTTTTATTTAATCGGCTTTCAAGCAAATATTTTTTATTATCTTGAAAGTAAATTCCACAACTTTCATAAATGAAGCTTCTCCATTTTTCAAAAGTTGGCGTTGACATCTCGACCTTTTGCTGGTTATTTGCCAGGAACGCTGGAGTAAATGCTGTATTTGTGTTCATAAATTGATTCATGATTAATTTCCACCGGATGCTAATCTGTTTGAAAGAATTTCTTTTGCCCTTTGACTAACCATTTCTTCAGGATCATCGGATAGTCTTTTTAAAGCTTCAGTTGATTCTGGAAGGTCTATTGTTTCTAAAATATCCGGTAACCTTAAACGGTTCCACATATTGTCATCTTCAATCATTACATCTATAAATAGAAGTCCCATTTTAATATCGATTAAGAAGACTAAATCAATTGACACCTGTCTTATTTCTTCGTCCGGATGCTGAAGGCAGGTTGAAATTGAATCAGTTAAATTTCTTAATTCAAGAGGTGAAAACTCTTCCCGTATATTTGGGTTGTATTCAACTAATTCTTTTAAAAGATTCAACAATGCTAATAAATTATGAGGTTCATTATTAATAACTTCATGAGCTTTAGTGAGAATAAGTTTTGCATGTTCAAAAAATTTAGGTTTGAGTGTTTCATCAAGCTCATAATCCGATCCATATACTTGTAGAGATGCAATAATTGTCTCCGGATCATTAAAAATCATAACGAGGTAAGCTGCTACTTTTTTGTATTTAAATTCGGCATCAACAAGGGTTTCAAGAATAGAGTTTTTCATTCTTTCATCAAAAGGAATATCGAATCCGAATTTTTCTTTTAAAGTATAAATTGAACTAAGCATAGGCCAAATCAATGCCCCGCTGGTCACACTTAATTCTGAAAGTAAGAAGAAGAATGTCTCTTCATCCCCAATAAGTCCAAGACTTTCAACAATAGAAAACTTAGTTAACTCATCTTCACCTTTATATTTGTTAATAATAAATTCCAAGCCGTCTTTAGAACCGATTTTACCCAAAGCCTCAATAACTGTTGGTCTGAATAATTCATTCTGTTCGTAAACTACGAAAAGGTGATTTAGGGCTTCGTTACAACCTAAACTGCCGAGAGCCTCAATGCAGGCAAGGGTAACATTATCATTATCGCTTTTATGAAACACGTCAAGTATAGCATGGTTTGCTTTAGTATCACCGATTAAGCCGAGTAAATCGATAATGAACTTAATATCATCATTATCTCCCTTTGATAAATATTGCAGCATTGTGTCTATTGTACCGGAACCGATTCTTAGTAAGATTTCCCCTACTAAATTCCGCAAAGCAATATTTGATGAACTTACCATGGGGACTAAAATATTGGGTATTGTTTGGTTGCCGTTATTATATAAAAATATTGAAACTGCATCAACAACACCTTTATCTTCATCACTTAATAAACGGCTGATTTGTAAATATGTTTTTTCATCAAGCTGTTCATTTTGAATTTCTTGTAATAATTCAATTTTAGCAGACGCATCTGATGAATTAAGTATTTCTATTATTTTTGAAGAATTTTCCATTATACTTTCAATTTGTTACAAGAAAAAATTAGTTAAACTATAATCTTATTTTTTACCGCCACACTTTTCACTTACAATTTTTAGGAGATGGTAAATCAATTTTAGTGCCTAAAAAAAAAGACTCTCAGTAGCGTTTAGAACTCATTTTTGAACATCGGAATGGTTAATATTAACCATGTGCAAACATATCTTCGTTTTTGGTGGTTATTGATAATGGCTATTTATCAGTTTTGCACTCCTATTATTATTGCCGGATCGTGGGCTAATCATAGCCGCATTTGCCATAGTATCATCAAACTTAAATCGATTCATAATATTCTGTAAAGAAAGGGTAAGTTGATTTAAATCTTCTGCGGCACGTGCTATTTGCTGGATACCGGCAGCACTTTGTTCGGTTACACTGCTAATCCCCTCAATGTTACGGCTAATTTGTTCTGCAGTACGTGATTGTTCTTCACTTGCTGCTGCAACCTGAGTTGAAATATCACTAACCTTTTCTGCACCGACAATAATTTCGTTAAGAACCACATCAGCTTTCATTGCAAGCACTTTTCCTTTTTCGACTTCAGCTTTACCTTCATGCATTGATCCAACAGCTTCGGTTGTATCTTTTTGAATCTTCTTAATCATTTGAGCTATTTCTTTTGTTGCTTTGGTAGTTCTCTCCGCCAACTTTCTAACTTCATCTGCAACAACTGCGAATCCTCTTCCCTGTTCACCGGCTCGGGCGGCTTCTATTGCGGCATTAAGTGCCAATAAATTGGTTTGATCAGCGATGTCATCAATTACTTGAACTATTTCACCAATCTGGTCACTGCTTTTACCGAGTATTTCAACGGTGTTGGCAGATTTATTTACCACTTCGGTAATTCTTAACATTCCGGAAATAGTTTCTTTAACTACTTTACCGCCTTCTTTGGCTTTATTGCCGGCTTCAATTGCGGTATGAGCAGCAAACGAGGCATTTTTTGTATTCTCTACAATAGTAGCTGCCATTTCTTCCATTGCGGCGGCAACTTCGGCTGTTTGTTGCGTTTGTTCACTTGAACCGGCTGCCATCTCTTCTGAGCTTGACGAAATATCGCTAGAAGAAGTTGCTACAGCCGATGCGCTATTTGCTACTTCAACCAATGTTGAACTTAGCGAATCAATAACTAAATTTATATTATCCTTCATCAGTTTGTAATTGCCATGATAATTTCCGGTAATCTGTTGTGTGAAATTGCCTGCTGCCATTTCCGATAAAATTTTTGATGATTCATTTAATGGTGCAACCACACTATCAAGAATAGAATTTACCCCTGCAATTAAATCACCCCAAACACCTGAAAACTTAGAGACATTTCCTCTTACCGAAAGGTTTCCTTCTTTATTAGCTTTAATTAAAAGATTGGCTTCATCCAGCATCTCATTAATTGTATCAATTTCTTGATTGAATGCGATTGAAAGGGTATCCATATCGGAAGCTATCTTTACTTTTTTCATATTGCCGGCTGCAATTTCTTGTGCGGCATGAATTTTATCTACTTGAGATTCTTTTAGTTCCTTAAACATCTCGGTTAATTCACCGATTTCATCTTTAGTGTTGCTAATAATTTCAACATCAAAATTGCCAACAGAAAATTCCCTTACTAAATTCTTTAATTTATTTATTGGTTTGGTTACCGCCGGGGCAAGATAAAATGCACTGATTGCAAATATTATTGTTCCCATGATGGCAGCTAATATTGTTAATAGAAGTGAGGTATAAACTGTACTAGCGACCGAGGCATTAAGTTCGTCGGCTTTTTTTACAAGTGCTGCATTAATTATTTCAAACTTAGCTTGTAATGCCACACCGACATCTTCGCCTGATGTTGTAGCAATAACGGAAGCCATTTCATAATCACCTGTAATAGAAGCACTCAAAATTGCATCAGCAACTGTGTTTTTATAATTCCGCCAAATGTTCTTTATTTCATCAAGGTCACCTTTTATTTCTTCATCCAAATTGGAAGCGAACAGAGAGTCGATTGAATTATCAATTTTCTGTTTCAGGTCATTGTATTCGGCAGCATTATGCTGGAATTTTGATGAAAATTCATTCATCGAAAGCTGCATCATTATAAATTGTGTCTGTTGAAAAGAAGAATAGACAGTCATTATTTCTTCGCGCGGGGCAATATAATCTTTAAAAACAGAATCATTTATTTCGCCTAATTGATAAAGTTGGTAGTAGCCCATTACAACTGCACAAGTAGAAACTACAGCAATAAGTAAGAAACCACCCTGTATTTTTCTAACGAAAGGTAAATTGTTTAACCAATCCATTTAAATCTCCAAAACTAAATTTTAAATTCTAACCGATACCAGATTAATTAAGTTTAAATGTTACTGCCATAGACAACTTAACCTTTAATGGTACCCCTTTATTTTTGCCTGCAGAAAACTTACTCTCTTTAATAGCTTTTACAGCTGCTTCATCGCAACCGCCCCCAAGACTTTTGATTACCTTTACATCATCAACTCCGCCATTTTCGTTTACGTAAATTAGCAGATAGACTTTCCCTTCGATGTTTGTTCTTTTAGCTATTTCGGGATAAACTATTTTTTTAAAAACACTTGCTATACCCCCGACCGGCTCCGGCATAACTTCCGCAAAAGCAGCATACGCTTCATCTTGCATTAAATAAGTTCCCGGAAAGTGGGGTTTTGCTATTAAATTAGATTCAATAATAAGAAGGAAGAATATTATTGATAGAGATGTGATTATTTTTTTTGCTTTCATGTGTCGCTCCTTGACGTTTTTATCCTTTTAAAAATTTCCTTACAACTCATTATCGTATTTTGAGTAAAAAAGTTAAACGATAGGAGTAAGATTTATAAAAATTTGTTTGCGGGTTTTATAAAGGTTCGGGTTTCGAATGTATTAACGGGATTGTGAAGACATTCACAATCCCATATAATTGAGGGTTTAGAATCTTGTCTGAAGTTCCAAAATTAGTTTGTCCGGATTTTTGGTAACACCATCTTTGTAGTTAAATTTTTCATAATTAACTCTAAATCTGGCAAAGTTTATTTTTGCAAATTCGAAAGAAAGCCCTACTGTAATTCTACCAATTTCATTATCAACAATATCCGAATTGGGGTCGTACATTTCGTATCGAACAGCAGGAATAACTTCCTTAATTAAATTTCCGGGGAAAGGAAAACTATAGGTTGCAAAAACAAAATAGGAATTTGATTTTAAATCAGATCCGGAGGTTTTTGAGTTTTTTCCTCCATACTCGCCATCGACCAACAATTTTCCAATTTTATAAGCAAAACCGAAGTTCATAAAATTAACCGCATAACCTTGAACTTTTGCACCATAATAATTTCCGGCAATCGCCAGATCTTTAATTGGTGATACTACCGCTCTAACGGCATAATCTGTTGATTTATCATTTTCTGATTTATTCAATCCCGAGCCATTAAATGAGCCTGCAATCAACTCTGTTTTAAAAGGAACATTAAAATTATAACCGATGGAAAGACCAATATCTCTGATAGAAGGAGAGACATTTGTTGATAGAGGGCGGTTAGCAAATTCGGCATTCTGGTCTGAGCTTAAATTATCGGTACTAAAAGGAACTTTGAATTGCCCTGCAGATATTTCCAAATTTTTAATTGGTTTAAATACAGCCGCAGCATCCAGCATAACATCCGAAAAACTTGATGTAGCACCGGTGAGGAATTTTTCTCCTGCTGCAGTAGTTCCCGAAGTAGTTTTTAGTGAACCTAATCTTGTGAAGTCAAATAAAAATTTGTAAGCTGCATAATCATTCACATAACCGTTAATACCTAATCGAGCCTGTTTTACAAGATACTGTCCTTGTCCGGTAGCAAAATCAGTTTGATGCCATGCTCTCACATAACCTGAAAATTTAGGGGCATAGTCGGGATTATTTTGCGCAAAACCCATAAATCCTAAAACAGCTAAAATGAGTAATGTTTTTTTCATGATTTATCCTTGTTTATAATTAGTCAATGAAACTTATAATTTTTTGAAATCTAATTTACTCACGTTACACAAAACTTACTAAATAAGGTTTTGATAATTAAATTTCATTACAAAACAAGGGAACGATAGCGACCGCTCCTTTTTAAATAATCAAACAGACAAAATAAATTCATGTATAATTATTAGACATGGAATCTTAGCGACCATTTATCACAATCATTATTACTTCTTCTGAAATACATGGAACGGTCTCGACCGTTCCCTACATGATCACATTAATTTATTTTCGGATCAAAAATTAACTAAAGCAGCAATGAAGACCAACCGCATTATAATTGAACTATTTTCTTAATAGATTCGTCCGTTTTGATTGTGACTTATTTTGATTATTAATAACAAATCTACCAACCATCTCTTGTAGATTATTTGTTAGTTGATTCAAGTCTTCTGCAGCGGTTGCAATTTGCTGAATTCCGGAAGCAGATTCCTGAGTAACCCTTGAAATCGATTCAATATTTTTACTTATTTGTTCGGCTGCAGAAGATTGTTCTTCGCTTGCGGCGGCAACTTGAGAAATATCATCAACCACTTCGCTGGAACTTGTAATAATCTGATTTAATGCCGACTCTGCTCTTTGAGCAAGTTGTTTTCCTGAATTAACCTCTTGTGAACCCTTTTCCATTGAATAGACGGCGTTTTCGGTATCGGTTTGAATTTTCTTAATCATCTGAGCAATTTCTTTTGTTGCTTTTGTGGTTCGTTCGGCTAATTTTCTTACTTCATCAGCAACAACAGCAAAACCGCGTCCTTGTTCACCGGCTCTTGCTGCTTCGATTGCGGCATTCAATGCTAAAAGATTTGTCTGATCTGCAATGTCATCAATCACTTGAACAATTTCCCCAATTTTGTCACTACTTGTTCCAAGTTCCTTCACCATATCAGCCGCTTGAATAACGACCTCAGCAATTCGGTTCATTCCATTTATAGTATCATTCACCACACTTCCGCCATCACGGGCTATATTTCCCGATTCTTTGGCGGCTTCAGATGCACGGGTAACGTTTGTTGAAGTTTCAATTATTGTTTTAGTCATTTGTTCAACAGCTACTGCAACTTCAGCGGTTTGACGGGTTTGTTCTTGAGCGCCCAAAGCCATTTCATCACTGCTCGCAGAAATTTGAGATGATGCGCTTGCTGTAGCGTGAACAGCCTCGGTAACCTGAATTATCATTGCCTGCATATTAGCAACTACACTATTAAAGCCATTAAACAATGAACCGATAACATCATCTTTTTCTTTTTCTACTCGAACTGTTAAATCTCCGTTCGCAAGTCTATCCATATTTTGAAGTAACAACTGAACATTGCGCATTAAATATTCTTGCTCGGCTTTTGTTTTATTTTCGGTTATTAGAATAGCATTTTCAACTGACAACATTGAGGTGAGAAATTGACCGTGCATTCCGGTGGACTGAAGTTTTCGGAAGAATTTCCCCTGACTCATGTATTCAACTGTCGTCTTCATTTCACGTGTAAAAGCTTCTAATTGATCTAAAACATCATTTAATGTCCATGCGAGTACTCCTAATTCAGTTGATTCATTAATGTTGGTAACACGTCCGTCAAATTTCCCTTCACCTATTTCCCGGGCGAGTGAAATAATTCCGGGCAGTAATTCAACTTGAGTGGAGATTTTTTTCAAACCGTTATAGATTAATATAAATTGAAGAGAAATGAAAACTGCAACTTCAAGCCACACTGAAAAATTGAAAAGTTTAGAAATTATTAATATTGTAATCGAAAGAGTTACAACATAAATCAGTAATCTTTTAATATCATAAACTAAGGACGAATTCTTCATAAGACTTTCCCCCTTTCGATAAAATAGACATTAAATATTCTGTTGAAGCTGAAATTGCATCTCTGGTAC